>Ga0102832_1000128_pt1 | contig 201744 bp, 185 predicted proteins | sample EBPBio282013_DNA_FD_88942 | JGI IMG/M metagenome (GOLD analysis project Ga0102832, IMG submission 88942) | Wastewater treatment Type I Accumulibacter community from EBPR Bioreactor in Madison, WI, USA - Reactor 2_5/28/2013_ DNA (Illumina Assembly) | ecosystem: Engineered > Bioreactor > EBPR >...
CCATGGTCAACGTGACCAATCGTGCCCACGTTCACGTGCGGCTTGGTACGTTCGAATTTTCCTTTTGCCATTTTTCGACTCCGAAAAAGTAACTAGATCAACATCCAACAAAACTGGTGCCCTTGGCGGGAATCGGACCCGCGACCTCTCCCTTACCAAGGGAGTGCTCTACCACTGAGCCACAAGGGCGAAAACCTTTCGCCGCGCGCCTGGATTGACTGTGGAGCGGGAGACGGGAATCGAACCCGCGTCATTAGCTTGGAAGGCTAGGGTTCTACCATTGAACTACTCCCGCGTCGGGCGCAAACTTCAACGACCCTTGCAGGCTCCCCAGAGCGCCACACAAATCAATCTTCAACACATTTCGCCAAGCCCCAAAAAAGGAGCTGGTGGAGGAGGCTGGATTCGAACCAGCGTAGGCGTAAGCCAACAGATTTACAGTCTGCCCCCTTTAGCCACTCGGGCACCCCTCCGGCGAACCTCGAAATATAGCACGGTTTTATGTCCGCTTCACAGCCCCGTGTGCATTGAGCTGCCAGAATCGGCTGGATGAATGCGCCCGCCACCCCACCCACTCGCACCATCAGCCTGGCCTTGCAGGGTGGCGGCTCGCACGGCGCCTTTACCTGGGGTGTGCTGGACGCCCTGCTGGCGGACCGGCGCATTGCGCTGGACGGCATCAGCGGCGCGAGCGCGGGCGCGGTCAATGCAGTGGCGTTGGCCAGCGGACATGCCCGCGGCCTGGCCACGGGGGCGGACCCGAGGCAGGCAGCGCGCGATGCACTGGCCCGCATCTGGGAGGCGGTGGTCACGCTCGGCCACGCGGGAGCAGCTTCTCAAAATCTCGCGAATCTGATTTGGGGCGGTCTGCCAAAGGAGTTTGCGCCTACAAACCTGGTTACGTCGGCCATGCGCAACTGGTTTTCACCGTACCAGACCAATCCACTGGACATCAACCCGCTGCGGGACCTGCTGGTACGCGAGGTTGACTTCCCGGCCATCGCCACGCTCCAGGCGCCCCGGGTCTTCGTGTCGGCAACCCATGTCAAAACAGGTAAAGCGGCGCTCTTCAGCGGTTCACGGCTTTCCGCCCAGGCGGTCATGGCCTCGGCCTGCCTGCCCATGCTGTTCCGCGCGGTGGAAATTGACAGCGAACCCTACTGGGATGGGGGCTATTCAGCCAACCCGGCCCTCATGCCGCTGGTGGATCATTGCGCCAGCGGCGACATCGTGCTGGTGCAGATCAACCCGGTGCTGCGTGATCACACACCGCAAACGCCAGGTGACATCCTGGACCGCGTGAACGAGTTGACGTTCAACGCCAGTCTGATGGCGCAAATGCGTGAGATCGACTTCATCAACCGCCTGCTGGCCGAAGGCCTGCTTCAGGGCAACCGGTGCCGCAGCGTGCTGCTGCACCGCATCGACGGCGGCGCCACCCTGCAGGACTACCCGGCTTCGTCGCGCGGCTCGGCAGATGCCGGACTCGTGCGCACGCTGTTCGAGCTGGGTCAGCAGTCAGGCCAGCAATGGCTCCAGCGCCACTTCGACGATCTGGGCCAGCGCAGCACGATCGACATCCGGCGCGACTACCTGGACGACACGCGCGTGGACAGCGTACGGCGCGCCAACAGCGCCACGCCCGTCCCCCGCCGCGGGCTGGGTTCGCTGATCAGCGCCCTGTTCAGGCGAAGGAAACGCTGACGCCGCGCGCGGCAAGCCAGCTGCGGGCCTGCTCGAAGTGCCCGCAGCCCATGAAAGGCACGGGCGGACGGTTGGCCGACAGCGGCGAGGGGTGGTTGGCCGTAAGGATCAATGCCTCGCGCCCGTGGTGCGAGGCCGTGGCTGAAATCAGACCCGACTTGGCCTGGGCGTGCGCGCCCCACAGCATGTAAACGCAGGGCGATGCGCTGGCCGCGACGGCCTGCAGCAAGGCGTCGGTCAGTTGCTCCCAGCCCTGGCCCGCGTGGCTGGCGGGCAGCCCCTGCTCGACGCTCAGGCTGGTGTTGAGCAGCAAAACGCCTTCGCGCGCCCAGCCCGCCAGGGAGCCCGACTCAGGAATGGGCAAGCCCAGGCTGCGCTGCCGCTCCTTGAAGATGTTGCGCAGCGACGGCGGCAGCCGCACGCCCGGTGCGACTGAAAACGCCAGCCCCTCGGCCTGGCCGGGCCCATGGTAGGGGTCCTGGCCCAGGATCACGACCTTGACCGCGTCCAACGCGGTGAGCTGCAGCGCGCGAAAAGGCTGTGGCGGGTACACCGTGGCACCGGCCGCCAGCCGCGCCGTAACAAACGCCGCCAGTCGCTGGCCGGGCGGGCTGGCCAGAAACCCGTGCACCACGCCTTGCCATCCCGCATCCACCGGCCACTGTTGCGGCGCCCATTGCGCCAGCACCGGCGCCGCGTCAAACCCCAGGTCGCCCTGTGTCATGTTGTTCAGGCGCCAAACAGGGCCGCCAGCGCCAGGCCGGGGTCGTCAGCGCGCATGAAGGCTTCGCCGACCAGGAAGGCATGAACGCCGGCGTCGCGCATCTTCTTGACGTCGGCCGGCGCCAGGATGCCCGACTCGGTCACCAGCAGGCGGTCAGCCGGCACCGCGGGGCGCATGTCCAGGGTGGTGTCCAGCGATACCTCGAACGTACGCAGGTTGCGGTTGTTGATACCCACCAGTGGGGTCTTGAGCTTGAGCGCACGGTCCAGCTCGGCGCGGTCGTGCACCTCCACCAGCACAGCCATGTCCAGGCCGCGGGCAAGGGCCTCGAACTCCGCCATCTGCGCATCGTCCAGGCAGGCGGCAATCAGCAGGATGCAATCAGCGCCCATCGCGCGCGACTCGTACACCTGGTAGGCGTCGATGATGAAATCCTTGCGCAGCACGGGCAGGTCGCATGACGCGCGGGCCTGCTTGAGGAAATCCACACTGCCCTGGAAGAACTGCCGGTCGGTCAGCACCGACAGGCAGGCCGCGCTGGTCTTGCCGTCGCCCTCGGCGTAGCTCTGGGCAATGTCCGCGGGGATGAAATCAGCACGCAGCACGCCCTTGCTGGGGCTGGCCTTTTTGACCTCGGCGATCACCGCCGCCTGGCCAGCCGCAATCCGGGCCCGCAGCGCGCCAGTGAAGTCGCGCGTGAGCACGCGGCTTTCGGCGTCGGCGCGCACGGCGGCCAGCGGCCGTTTGCGCGACGCGGCGGCCACTTCGTCACGCTTGACGGCCACGATCTGGTTGAGGATGTCGGACATGGTTCAGCCCGCCAGCGTCTGCGTTGCCGCGACAAACTGCGCCAGCCGTGTCTTGGCGGCGCCCGATTCCACCGCGGCGCGGGCCTTTTCCAGCCCCTCTTTCATCGAGCCCGCCAGGTTGGCGGCATACAGCGCCACGCCTGCATTGAGCATGACGATGTCGCGCGCCGCGCCGGGCTGGTTGTCCAGCACGCCCATGAGCATGGCGCGCGACTGCTCCGGCGTTTCCACCTTGAGGGCACGATTGCTGGCCATGGGCAGGCCGAAGTCCTCGGGGTGGATTTCGTATTCCGTGATCTCGCCGTTCCTGAGCTCACCCACCAGGGTGGCCGCGCCCAGACTCACCTCATCCATGCCGTCACGGCCATAGACCACCACGGCATGCTCGGTGCCCAGGCGCTGCAGTGCGCGCACCTGGATGCCCACCAGGTCGGGGTGGAACACGCCCATGAGGATGTTGGGCGCGCCCGCCGGGTTGGTCAGCGGGCCCAGGATGTTGAAGATGGTACGCACGCCCAGCTCCTTGCGCACGGGCGCCACATGCTTCATCGCGCTGTGGTGGTTGGGTGCGAACATGAAGCCGATGCCCACGTCCTGGATGCACTGGGCGATGGCTTCTGGCTTGAGGTTGATGTTGACGCCCAGCGCCTCCAGCACGTCGGCGCTGCCGCTTTTGCTGCTGACGCTGCGCCCGCCGTGCTTGCTGATCTTGGCACCCGCAGCCGCCGCCACGAACATCGAGCAGGTGGAGATGTTGAACGTGTGCGAACCATCGCCGCCGGTGCCCACGATGTCCACAAGGTTGGTTTTGTCAGCCACATGAACCTTGGTGGAGAACTCGCGCATGACCTGCGCCGCCGCCGTGATCTCGCCAATGGTTTCCTTCTTGACGCGCAGGCCGGTGATCAGCGCGGCCATCATCACGGGCGACAGCTCGCCGCTCATGATCATGCGCACGATCCTGAGCATTTCGTCGTGGAAGATTTCGCGGTGCTCGATGGTGCGCTGCAGCGCCTCCTGGGGGGTGATGGGCATGGGGGTCTCCATTTATTGCGCCGGATTGTCTGTGAAAGCGAGCTTGAGGCCAAAGCCGGCAAACATGGCGCCCGCGATGCGGTCCAGCCAGTGCATGCCTTTTTGCACCGCGCCCACGCGCGAGGCCAGCCACGCCGCCGCCAGCGCCCAGCCGATGTTCACCCACAAGCCGTTGAAGTTGAACAGCAGGCCCAGCAGCAGGAACGCCAGCGCCTTGTTTTCCACGGCCGGCGCGATGAACTGGGGAACGAACGCCAGGAAGAACAACGCCACCTTGGGGTTCAGCGCATTCGTCCAGAAGCCGCGCAGGAAGATCGTCTTCAGGTCAGCCGCCACCGGGTCGGCGCCGTCCAGCGCCATGGCTGAGGGCGCGCGCGACATCAACATGCGCAGGCCCACGTACAGCAGATAGGCGGCGCCCAGCCACTTCAGCACGGTGAAGGCCGTGGCCGAAGCGGCCATCAAGGCACTCACCCCCACCGCCGCCGCGAAGATGTGCACGAAGCAGCCCGCCGTAATGCCCAGCGCCGCCACGCTGCCCGCGCGCGCGCCATGGCGCAGCGCATGGGTCACGATGTACAGCACGTCAGGCCCGGGCGTCAGGTTCAGCAGCAATCCCGCCGCGATGAAAAGCAACAGCTGTTCCAGTGCCATGGTCAGGTTCCGAAGTAGTGGCGGATCGCGGCCACGGCGCGGTCCACGCCCGCCGCATCCACGTCCAGGTGGGTTACAAAACGCAAGCGGTACAGGCCGGTCGCCTGGATGCCTTGCGCCGCCAAGGCGGGCAGCAGCCCGGCTGACTTGTCCCGCGCGCCTGCGGTCAGGTCGACGAACACGATATTGGTGTGCGGCGGCTCCACCTGCACGCCGTCCAGGCCCGCCAGCCCATCAGCCAGCCGCCGCGCCAGCGCATGATCATCGGCCAGCCGGTCAATGTGGTGGTCCAGCGCATGCGACGCCGCTGCCGCCAGCACGCCGGCCTGGCGCATGCCACCGCCGGCCATCTTGCGGATGCGGTGGGCGCGCGCGATGAACTCCTGGCTGCCGCACAGCGCCGAGCCCACCGGCGCGCCCAGCCCCTTGCTGAAGCAGACCGACACACTGTCAAAGCATTGCGCAATGCGCCGGGCCTCGGCGCGGGCGTCTGCACCAGTCTGCGCGGCCTGAGCCACTGCGGCGTTGAAAAGGCGCGCGCCGTCCAGGTGGCGCGCCAGGCCTTTGCGTCGGGCCAGGTCTGTCGCCTCTTGTACATAGGCGAACGGGATGAGCTTGCCGCCCAATGTGTTTTCCAGCGCCAGCAGCTTCGTGCGCGCGAAGTGCGCATCGTCGGGCTTGATGGCGGCCTCGATGTCGGCCAGCGGCAGGCTGCCATTGCTTGCGTGGTTCAGCGGCTGTGGCTGCACGCTGCCAAACACCGCCGCGCCGCCGCCTTCCCAGCGGTAGCAGTGCTGCATCTGGCCCACGATGTATTCGTCGCCGCGCTGGCAGTGCGAAAGGATTGCGCACAGGTTGCTCTGCGTGCCGGTGGGCACGAACAGCGCGGCCTCAAAGCCCAGCATCTGCGCGATCTTGTCCTGCAGTGCGTTGACGCTGGGGTCATCGGCAAACACGTCGTCGCCCAAGGGCGCCGCGGCCATGGCGGCGCGCATGGCAGGCGTTGGCTGCGTGACGGTGTCGCTGCGCAAATCCACGGGTGTCATGCGTCGCTCCGCCGGGCCGCCCCAAGGAGCGACAGCCCCCTCGGGGGGCAGCGCAGTACACGAAGTGACAAGCGTGGGGGCCTCATACTTGCTCCAGAAAGTTCTTGAGCATCGCGTGGCCGTGTTCGGTGAGGATCGATTCGGGGTGGAACTGCACGCCCTGGATGGGCAGGCTTTTGTGACGCACGCCCATGATCTCGCCGTCGTCCGTCCAGGCCGTCACCTCCAGTTCATCGGGGCATGTCGCGCGCTCGATTGCAAGTGAGTGGTAACGGTTGACGGTGAACTGCGCCGGCAGCCCCGCAAACACGCCCTGCTGCGTGGTGGTGATGACACTGGTTTTGCCATGCATGAGCTGCCGTGCGCGGATGATCTTGCCGCCGAACGCCGCGCCGATGCTCTGGTGACCCAGGCACACGCCCAGGATGGGAAGCTTGCCAGCGAAGTGCTGGATGGCAGCCACCGAAATCCCGGCCTCGGCCGGCGAGCACGGCCCTGGCGACACCACCAGCAGGTCGGGGTTGCGGCCCGCCACGCCCTCGACCGTGATTTCATCGTTGCGGAACACTTCCACCTCGGCGCCCAGTTCACCAAAGTACTGGACGATGTTGTAGGTGAAGCTGTCGTAGTTGTCGATCATGAGCAGCTTCATTCCATGCCCTCCTCAACCAGCTCGGACGCACGCAGCAAAGCACGCGCCTTGGCCTCCGTCTCTTTCCACTCCAGCTCGGGCACCGAATCCGCCACCACGCCTGCCGCCGCCTGCACGTACAGCACCTGGTCCTTGATCAGGCCGGTTCGGATGGCAATGGCCACGTCCATGTCGCCCGCATAGCTCAGGTAGCCACAGGCGCCGCCGTACAGGCCGCGCTTGGTCAGCTCCAGCTGGTCGATCAGCTCCATGGCATGCACCTTGGGTGCGCCGGTCAGCGTGCCGGCCGGGAAGGTGGCCTTGAGCACGTCCATGTTGGTCATGCCGTCATTGAGGATGCCTTCCACATTGCTCACGATGTGCATCACGTGGCTGTAGCGTTCCACGGCAAACGCCTCGGTCACCTTGACGGTGCCGGTCTTGGCGATGCGGCCGATGTCGTTGCGCGCCAGGTCGATCAGCATCACGTGCTCGGCGCGCTCCTTGGGGTCGTTGACCAGTTCCTGCTCGACGGCCTTGTCCTGCTCGGGCGAAGCGCCACGCGGGCGCGTGCCCGCCAGGGGACGGATGGTGATTTTCTGAGCGGGCTTGCCTTCGTGCTCCACCTGTTCCTGGCGCACCAGGATCTCGGGCGACGCGCCCACCACATGGAAATCACCAAAGTGGTAGTAATACATGTAGGGCGACGGGTTCAGCGACCGCAGCGCACGGTACAGGCTCAGCGGCGATTCGGTGTAGCGCTTCTTGATGCGCTGGCCCACCTGCACCTGCATGAAGTCGCCCGCGGCGATCAGCTCCTTGGCGCGCTCCACCGCAGCAAGGTAGTCGGCCTTGGCAAAGTCGCGCTCGGCCGGGAAGGTCTGGCTTTGCCGGATGACCGGGGCGCTCACCGAATACTTGAGCTGCTCGCGCAGCTCGCGCAGGCGCTTCTTGGCGTTGGCAAAGGCCTCGGGCTGTCCCGGATCGGCATAGACGATGAGGTACAGCTTGCCCGACAGGTTGTCGATGACGGCCAGCTCCTCGCACTGCAGCAGCAGGATGTCGGGGCAGCCCAGCGTGTCGGGCGGGCATGTCTTTTCGAGCTTCTTTTCGATATGGCGCACGGTGTCGTAGCCAAAGTAGCCCGCCAGGCCGCCGCAAAAGCGCGGCAGGCCGGGACGCAACGCAACCTTGAAGCGCTTCTGGTAGGCCGCCACGAAGTCCAGCGGGTTGCCGGCCGCGGTCTCGATGACCTTGCCGTCACGCACCACCTCGGTCAGCGCGTCGGCGCCAAAGCCGCTGGCACGCACCAGGGTTCGAGCGGGCAGGCCAATGAAGCTGTAACGGCCAAAACGCTCACCACCCACCACGGATTCGAGCAGGAAGCTGTATTTGCCGCCGTCGCGCGAATGCGCGAGCTTCAGGTACAGCGACAACGGGGTTTCCAGATCGGCAAATGCTTCCGCCATCAGCGGAATGCGGTTGTAGCCGGCCTGCGCCAGGCTTTTGAATTCGAGTTCGGTAATCAAGATATGAGCCTTTCAGTGCTCAGCGGCCGTGCACTTGGAAGCCGGGCCGCGTTCATTCAGACCAATGCCTCAGGGTGAGGCGCGGGGCACGGGCTGCCCCGTGCTGTCAGGTACGCACGCAATCAGGCTTACGCCAGGGCCAGGCTCCCCGGTCGCTCAAACCTGTGATGGTGGTGCGGTGAATGAACATGGCCGCCAGTGTAGCAAAGGCCGCACCAACACAAACCATAACTTTGGGATGCACTCGAAAACCCTGTTGCGGGTTATTCCAGCAGGATTAACAATGGAAAAAGCACGACCGTTCTTTTTTTGGAGACATGCATGAAAAGTCTGAAGCAGTTCGCTGCAGGTGCCCTGATGTGCCTGCTGGCCGCAGGCGCGGCGGCACAGGTCAATGTGTCGGGCATCAAATATGAAGAGTCCGTGGACGCGCGTGGCACAAAGCTGCAGCTCAACGGCGCGGGCGTGCGCTACAAGGCCGTGTTCAAGGTGTACACCGCCGGCCTGTACCTCACCAGGAAGGCCGGAACCCCGGACGAGGCACTTGCAGTGACAGGCCCCAAGCGGCTGAGCATCGTCATGCTGCGCGACATCGACTCCGGCGAGCTGGGCAAGCTGTTTTCGCGCGGCATGGAAGACAACATGGACCGCGCGGCGTTTTCCAAGCTGGTGCCGGGCGTGCTGCGCATGAGCCAGATATTCTCGGACCACAAGAAGCTGGTCGCGGGCGACGCGTTTTCCATCGACTGGATTCCGGGCACCGGCACGGTCATCACGGTCAAGGGCGTCGTCCAGGGAGAACCCTTCAAGGAGCCCGAGTTTTTCAATGCGCTGCTGCGCATCTGGCTGGGGCCGAACCCCGCCGACTGGAAACTCAAGGAAGCGTTGCTCGGTAAACCGGCCTGATCACGCCAGCTCGACCAGCGAATCCACAAACCCGTCTGCATCCACGGCGCGCACCGGCTCGCCGTGGTTGTAGCCATAGGTCACCAGCACCACCGGGCAACCAGCCGCGCGCGCGGCACGCGCATCGTTGCTGGAGTCACCCACCATCAGCGTGCGCGCGGGCGCCGTGCCCAGCGCCTCACACGTCTTGACGAGCGGCAGCGGGTCGGGCTTCTTGCGCTCGAAGGCGTCGCCGCCAAACACCACCTCGAAGTAGCCGTCCAGCCCCTTGGCCTGCAGCAGTGGCCGCGCAAATGCGGTGGGCTTGTTGGTCAGGCAGGCCAGGCGCAGGCCGGCGCTGCGCAGCGCGGCCAGGCCGCTGGCCACGCCGGCATACACGTCGGAATGCTGGCCGTTGATGGCCAGGTAGTGATGCTGGTAGCGGTCCCAGGCAGCGTCGTAGCGGGTGGCATCGGCGCCCACATGGGCCAGCACCGAGCGGATCAGGTGCTCCGAGCCCTTGCCCACCATCAGGCTGATGGGTGTCTTGTCCACCGGCGGCAGGGCCAGGTCCGCCAGCATGAGGTTGAGCGCGGCATGGAAGTCACCGATGGTGTCCACCATGGTGCCGTCCAGGTCAATGATGGCGGCGTCCAGGCGCGCGGCGGTCACGGGAAAAAGCATGGTCATGTGTAACAGGTTGCGGTGCTGCCATTGTGCCTATGCTGCCCCTGCCGCAGGTCGGGCTGCATTCCTACAGCGCGCCGGTGCTGCGCGCAGCAAAGTGGAGGCAACGTCCAGCGAAAGGATTTGTCCATGCACAACCGTATGACGAGCAGGCCGCGCGATTCCGGGCGCCCGGCCGGGCAGACCACCCCCGCCCAGGGGGAGACCACCACCCCGCACAAGGTACCCCGGCTGCCGCACGAGCGGGACCTGTCCGCCGACAGCCAGGCACGCGGCGAAGCCAGCGGCAAGAAGCTGGGCAAGCAGGCCCATAAAGACCTGGAGCGAGGCCTGGTGGATACCGGCAAGGGCCCGGCAATGGACCGCGCCTACCGCAGGGTGAAATCGGGCCGGTAGATCAGCCGGGCAGATCAGCCCGCCAGCGCCGTGCGCATGGCTTCCACCACGGCCTTGTAGTCGGGTTTGCCAAAGATCGCGCTGCCCGCCACGAAAGTGTCGGCGCCCGCATCCGCCACGCGGCGGATATTGTCGGTCTTGATACCGCCGTCCACCTCCAGGCGGATGTCGCGGCCGCTGGCGTCAATGCGCTTGCGCGCGGCCTCGATCTTGCGAAGCGCCGAATCAATGAAGCTCTGGCCGCCAAAGCCGGGGTTCACACTCATGATCAGGATCAGGTCCAGGTCGTCGATGACCCAGTCCAGCACGTCCATGGACGCGGCCGGGTTGAAGACCAGCCCGGCCTTGCAGCCCTTCGCCTTGATGGCCTGGATGCTGCGGTGGACATGGGCCGATGCGTCGGGGTGGAAGCTGATGTAGTCCGCGCCCGCATCCGCAAACGCAGCCGCCAGCGCGTCCACCGGCTGCACCATCAGGTGCACGTCCACCGGCACGGCCACGCCAGCGGCCGTTTTCGCGTGCGGCTTCAGGGCCTGGCAGATCATGGGGCCGAACGTGAGGTTGGGCACGTAATGGTTGTCCATCACGTCGAAGTGGATCCAGTCGGCGCCGGCGGCGATGACGTTTTTCACCTCGTCGCCCAGGCGGGCGAAGTCGGCAGACAGGATGGACGGGGCAATACGGTAGGAGGGTGCAGGCTTGCTCATGGCATGGATTGTCGCAGTACCTTGGCGGCGGCCCGCCTTGGTACTATTGCCGCTCCATGCCCAACTACCAGTTCAAGGTGGATGTCGAGCCGCAGTACCTGCCGGACCAGTCCGTGCCCGAGCAGAACCTGTACAGCTTTGCCTACACCATCACGGTCACCAACACCGGCGACATCCCGGCGCAGCTGATCTCGCGCCACTGGATCATCGGCAACGCGCAGGGCCAGACCGAGGAGGTCAAGGGCCTGGGCGTGGTAGGCCACCAGCCGCTGCTCAAACCCGGCGAATCGTTCCAGTACACCAGCGGCTGCCGGCTGCGCACCGCCACCGGCACCATGCGCGGAAGCTACTTCTGCGTGGCCGAGGACGCGGGCCGCTTTGAGGTCTCCATCCCCGCCTTTGTGCTGGATGCCGGGGGTGGGCCGTCGCGGGTGCTGCACTGATGGCACGCGCCGCCGCAGGCGCCAGCCTGACCCGGCTGCTGGAGACACTGGACCCACAGGCGCCGCTGGCGCAGCGCCACCTGTGGCTGATCGCCGTGCTGGACTGGGTGCGCGGCGACCGCGCGTCGCCGCAGGCCGCGGCCAGCCGCGTCACGCTGCTGCTGGACGCTGTGCAGGCCCGCCCAGACGTGCAGCTCAAGCTGCAGCAATGGTGGCTGGCCCTGACCGGCACCGTCGATGCATCCACCCTGCTGGCGGATTTCGGCTTTGCGCCGCGCACGGCCTTCATGAGCGAGCTGGCCGCGCGGCTGCGCCACAAGCTGCTGCCTGGCACGCCCGAGACCAACGATGCCTCCGAGCTGTTCAGCCTGGCCGTGGGCGGCAGCTTTGACGCGCAATGGCTGGCAGCGCTGGACGATGTGACGTTGCGCCGGCTGGCCGCGCTGTTTACCGCGCCCAGCCCCGTGCCTGGCCTGACGCTGTGGCAGCGCGAGCTGCTGGAGGCCATCAATTTCTGCGCCGGCCAGATCCGCGCGACCGGTTTTGCAGCCGAGCTGCGCCAGCGCATGAGCGCGCCCGCGCGCCAGACGCAGCCCTTTCATGACCTGGCCGCCGACGTGGAGGCGCTGCGCGCCGCATTCGTGGCCACGCCGCGCGAACCCCAGGAGGTCGAGGCCGCCGCAACCCGGCTGCGCGAACGGCTGGACGCGTGCCGCCAGGCCGCCAACAGCGTGTATGCGCATCTGGAGGAGCACGGCATTTCCGTGGGGCTGGTGTTCATGCTGCGCCAGCTGCGCGAGCGCGTGCTGCGCGTGCGCGAGCTCATGGATTGCCTGCTGTCGGCAACGCCGTTGACGGCGACGGCCCGGTTGCTGTCACGCCTGGCCGGCACCAGCGAGGAGCGGCGCAGCCTGCGCGCGCTGTTCGCGTCCAACTCTTCCCTGCTGGCCGCCAAGCTGGCCGAGCGCAGCGCCGAAACCGGCGAGCACTACATCACGCGCACCCCGGCGGAATACCGCAGCATGCTGGGCAAGGCCGCGGGCGGCGGCGCCGTCACGGCCTTGACCACCACCGCCAAATTTGCGCTGGGTGCCCTGGGGCTCGCGGCCTTCTGGGGCGGTTTCTGGGCCGGCGCCATGTATTCGGCCAGCTTTGTGCTGATCCAGTTCCTGCACTGGACGCTGGCCACCAAACAGCCGGCCATGACCGCGCCCGCCATGGCTGCCAAGCTCAAGGACCTGAGCCGGCGCGACGCGGTGGAGGATTTCGTGGACGAGGTCACGCACCTGGTGCGCTCGCAGGTGGCGGCCGTGGTGGGCAACGTGGGCATGGTCACGCCCTGCGTGCTGCTGATCAGCTACGCCATCTACCTGGCCAGCGGGCACAACATGATCAGCCACAAGGAAGCGGACTACGTGTTTCATTCGCTGAGCCTGCTGTCACCGGGCACGCTGTTCTTCGCAGCCTTCACCGGGGTGCTGCTGTTCGCCTCCAGCCTGATCGCGGGCTGGGCGGAAAACTGGTTCGTGCTGCACCGGCTGGATTCCGCGGTGCGCTACAACCCGCGCATCACGGCGGTGCTGGGCGTGGCGCGGGCGGACCGCTGGGCGCGCTTCATGCGCGAGCACATCTCCGGCCTGGCCTCCAACATCTCGCTGGGCTTCATGCTGGGCCTGCTGCCGCCGGTGCTGGCCTTTGTGGGCCTGGGGCTGGAGGCCCGGCACGTCACGCTGTCCACCGGCCAGCTGGCGGCTGCCGCCGCCAGCTACGGGCTGGACGCGCTGCGCATGCCCGCGCTGTGGTGGTGCATGGCAGCCATCCCGCTGATTGGTGTGCTCAATCTCACGGTCAGCTTCTACTTCGCCTTCCGGTTGGCATTGCGCGCCAACAACGTGAGCGGCGTGGACCGCCAGCGCATCCGCAGCGCCATCTGGGCGCGGCTGCGCCGGCGCCCGGCGAGCTTCATCCTGCCGCAGGCCTAAACCCCAGCGTCGCGCTGCGGCATGGCAGCCATGTCTTGCCGAAATGCATTGTCACAAATACAATTTCAGCTCATTTCAGGCTCGCAACTGCTTTATCAGGGCAGCGAATCCGAGCATTCAGAGCCCCGTCCGGGGCTCTCTTTTTAGCCGCCGCCGAAACACTGTTGTACGGCGTTCACGCTGGCTCATGCGGCGCTTAGGCGCCGCCACAGGGACCGCCTATGATCCGTTCGTATGCCAACCGTTGCCACGCCGCCCGAGCTTCTAACTGCCATTTCGGCCATGGTGCCCGGGGGCCCCGAAAAGCAGGTGCTGCGCCGCTTCCGCGTGGTGTTCAACGCCGTCAAGACCCATTTCCAGCAGGTCGAGAAGCAGGCCGGCATTGGCGGTGCGCAGGTGTGGGCACTCAGTGTGGTGCAACAGCATCCGGGCATCCGGGTGTCGGCGCTGGCCACCGCCATGGACATCCACCAGTCCACCGCCAGCAACCTGGTGCGCCAGCTGGTGGAACGGGCGCTGGTGGAAGCAGTGCGCAGCGACGAAGACCGCCGCGCGGTGCAACTGCACCTGCTGCCCGCGGGCGATCGCATCCTGGCCCGTGCGCCGGGGCCTTTTACCGGTGTGCTGCCCGCGGCCCTGGAACAGCTGGACGCGGCCACTCTTTCCCGGCTGAACGACGATCTGGGCCAGCTCATCATGGCGCTGCAAGCGCACAACGGCGCCGACCCGCAGGCCGAGAAGATCCCGCTGGCGCCGCTCTGATAGGGCCGCCGTCCTACAGGCGAGCACGTAACAGCGCGCTACAGTCTCCGCGGGAGACGCAACAATGAATGAACTCATGGCCTTCTGGGCCGAATGGATCAAGCCGTCCGCGGGTTTGCCGACTGTCCAGTGGTCCATCCTGCTGGCCATTGCCGCTGCCGCAGGCCACCTTGCACAGCGCTATACGGGCCTGCCCAAGGTGGTGGGCTATTCGGTCGTTGGCGCGTTCGCCGGCCTGGCCGGCTTTTCAGGCGGGGCCTGGCCGCTGCAGGGCATCAGCCTGTTCCTGCTGGAGCTGGGCGTGGCGGTGGTGCTGTTCGAGGCCGGCGGGCGCATACCGCTGCGCTGGTTCCGCCACAACCCCATGGTGCTGGCGCAAAGCGTGCTGGAATCCGTGCTCACCTACGCCGCCGTGTACTGGGTGCTGATCTGGATGGATGTACGGCCCTCGGTCGCCGAGGCACTGGCCATCGTGGCCATCGTGGCCTCGCCCGCGGTGCTGACGCGCGTGGTGATGGACACCCGCGCCAGCGGCCCGGTGACCGAGCGGGCCATCGTGCTGGCCACGCTGGGCACGCTGTATGCGCTGACCTGGGGCAGTGCCAAGGCGGGCCTGCTGAACCGCCACGACGCCGCGCTGAGCGACACGTTCTATCCCGTGGCCGTGGTGCTGGGCCTGTCCATCGTGGTGGGCGCGGTACTGGCACTGGCGCTGCGCACCGCGCTGCGCGTCATGAGCCCCACCAGCGAAAACACCTCCATGATGGTGCTGGCGCTGATTGCCGCCGGCACCGCCATGGCCGCCCACTTCGGCGGCTCGGCGCCGCTGGCCGCCTTGCTGGGCGGCATGCTGCTCAAGCAGCTGAACCCCCGGCCCTGGACCTGGCCGCGCCAGCTGGGCACGGCGGCCTCCATCCTCACCACGCTGATGTTCGTGCTGGTGTCGGTGGTGGCGGCGCAGGCAGACTGGAGCAAGCCCGTGGCGGGCCTGGTGCTGGCCCTGATCGGCGTGCGGGCGCTGGCCAAGATCACCGGCGTGGCGCTGGCCAACCCCGGCAGCGGCGCCAGCTGGCGCCAGGCGCTGTGGGTAGGCTGCGCCATGGCACCCATGTCCTCGGTGGCGCTTTTGCTGGTGTCGCAGTTTGTGGTGTCCTCGCCCGCCAATGGGCCGATGATTGCGCGCATCGCGCTGCCCGCCATCCTGCTCATGGAGGTGCTGGGCGCGGTGATCGCCACCGTGGCGGTGTACCGCTCGGGCGAAAGCATCAAGCCCTGGCTGGCGCCGCCCTCGCCCCCGGAGCCGCGCGAACGCGCCGGAGAAGCCCATGGCACTTGAACCCTTCAGCCAGTCGGCCGCGCTGTCGCTGGGCGTGGAGCTGGAACTGCAGCTGGTCAACACCAATGACTACGACCTGGCGCCCTATTCCGACGACATGCTGCGCCTGATGGCCAAGGTGCCTCTGCCCGGCAGCGTGGTGCCCGAGATGACGTCCAGCATGATCGAGATCTCCACCGGCGTGTGCCATTCGTCTGCCGAGGTGCTGGGCCAGCTCACGCAGATCCGCGACGCGCTGGTCAAAAGCGCCGACAAGCTCAACATCGCGGTGACCGGCGGCGGCACGCACCCGTTCCAGATGTGGCACGACCAGCGCATCTACGACAAGCCACGCTTTCGCGAGCTGTCCGAGCTGTACGGCTACCTGTCCAAGCAGTTCACCATCTTTGGCCAGCATGTGCACGTGGGCTGCCCTGATGCCGACACCGCGCTGGTGCTGCTGCACCGCATGTCGCGCTACATCCCGCACTTCATCGCGTTGTCGGCGTCCAGCCCCTTCGTGCAGGCGCAAGACACCGCGTTTGATTCGGCCCGGCTCAATTCGGTGTTTGCGTTCCCGCTGTCCGGGCGCGCGCCCTTCGCGCTGACCTGGGACGAGTTCAGCAGCTACTTTGACAAGATGACCCACACCGGCGTGGTCAAGAGCATGAAGGATTTCTACTGGGACATCCGCCCCAAACCCGAATACGGCACCATCGAAATCCGCGTGTTCGACACGCCGCTGACCATTGGCCGCGCGGCGGCGCTGGCAGCCTACGTGCAGTCGCTCGCGTCGTGGCTGATGGAAGAAGACCCCTTCATGCCGGCCGAGGACGACTACCTCGTGTACACCTACAACCGCTTCCAGGCCTGCCGCTTCGGGCTGGAGGCGGTGTACGTGGACCCGGCCACCGGCGAACACATGGCGCTGCGCGACCACATCCTGGCCACCATGGCCCGCATCCATCCGCACATCCAGAAACTGGGCGCCAGCGCCGGCGTGCACCTGCTGCGCACCAGCGTGGAGCTGGGCAACAACGACGCCCGCTGGCTGCGCGAGCGCCAGGGCCAGGAGCGCCTGCTGGCCGAAGTGGTGCGGCAGTCGGCGCAGAAGTTCCGCGGGCTGTAGCCGGTCGCCGCGCCGCTATGATCGCGCGGCTATGACCACACCCATGGGCGAATTCGAACTGATCCGGCGCTACTTCGCGCGGCCGTCGCGCCGCGCGGCCCTGGGCACGGGCGACGACTGCGCGCTGCTGGCACCCGCGCCCGGCATGCAGCTGGCGGTGTCCAGCGACATGCTGGTCGAAGGACGCCACTTCCTGTCCACCGTGGACCCGGCCCGCCTGGGCCACAAGGCGCTGGCCGTGAACCTGAGCGACCTGGCCGCCTGCGGCGCGGCGCCGCTGGCCTTCACGCTGGCCCTGGCGCTGCCGCGCGCCGATGCCGCATTCCTGGAGCCGTTCTCGCGCGGCCTGCTGGCACTGGCCGACGCCCATGGCTGCGAGCTGGTGGGCGGCGACACCACGCAGGGCCCGTTGAACATCTGCATCACCGTGTTTGGCGAAGTCCCCGCCGGCCAGGCCCTGCTGCGCAGCGGCGCACGCGCGGGCGACGATATCTGGGTCAGCGGCACGCTGGGCGACGCGCGGCTGGCGCTGGAGGTGTTTCGCGGCCAGCTGTCCGTGCCCGCCGATGTGTTTGACGCGGCACGCGCGCGCATGGAAGCGCCCACGCCACGCGTGGCGCTGGGCGTGGCACTGCGCGGCATTGCCACGTCAGCCATTGACATCAGCGACGGCCTGCTGGGCGACCTGGGCCATGTGCTGCGCGCCAGCGGCGTGGGCGCGGGGATTGAGACGCCGCTGGCCGAGGCGCTGATGGCTGCGCCGTACCAGGGCGCGCGCCGGCTGGAATTCATCCTGGCCGGTGGCGACGACTACGAACTGGCGTTCACAGCGCCACCCGGACGGCGCGAGGCCGTGGCACAGGCCGCTGCATTGGCGGGCACGGCCGCCACGCGCATTGGCTCAGTGCACGCCGGCAGCGGCATTCGCCTGATGGACGGCGACGGCACCGTGCTGGATGCGCGCTACGCCTCGTTCGACCATTTCGCCTGACCCGCATCAAGGCGCACCACGGCGGCCCGGCTCAGCCCTTGGGCTCGTCCAGCCAGATCTGGCGCGACATACCCGGCAGCGGCACCGCCGTGCCACCGTCGGGCCGCAACATGCCCGCCGCCGGCCCGCCAACCACGGCTTCGGGCGGCACGTAGATGCCCCCGTCCAGGATGAAGCGCAGCGCGCTCATCAGCGTGTCCTTGCCTGACAGCTTGGGAATGAAGCCCAGCGCACCCTTGCGTAACGCCCATTGCACGGTCTGCATGTCATAGGCCGCCGACACCACCACCACGCGTGCGTCGGGGCAACTGCGCTCGAACCCGTCAAGCGCCGAGGCGGCACCCACTGTACCGGGCATGGTCAGATCCAGCAGCACCAGGTCCAGATCAGGATGCGCGCGGTAAGCCTCGACGGCCTTTTCAAGCGTGTCGGCCTCGACCACCTCCACATCGCTCTGGATCTGGCGCAAGGCCAGCTTGAGCCCCTCGCGCACGAGGTAGTGGTCGTCGGCCACCAGCACCTTCAGGCGCTGGGATGCGGCAGCGGATTGCGGGGTCGGATCAGCGTCAAGCATGCCAAAGTATAGGTCGGACAGGGGCCCGCACGCGATTGCGCGCGGGGGGGGCAATCCCGGATACTGGTGCGTCCAATCCGGCCCGTGGCCCGGGCCCGCCCATGACAGACTTCCGCACCCTTGCCCAGTTGTCGTCAGACGCCCTGCTCGTGGTCAATGACGCGGGCACCATCGCCTATGCCAACGATGCCGCGCACGACCTGCTGGCGCCACCTGGCGCGGCGCTCGCGGGCCGCGCGGCCGCCACGCTCTGGCATCCCGACCCGCGGGACGACCCGAACGCGTGGGACAGCCAGGGCCGGCTACAGCCCCTGCAGATCATGGGCACCAGCGGCCCCGCCGCGGGCGCCGCGCTGGCACTCAGCGGCCTGCGCGAGCCCGCGCCGTCCGGCCACACGCTCTACCTGAAGGCACGGCTCGCGCAACCTGCCACGCAAGCGGCACCGCACGGACTGGCCGCGCGCGTGCGCACCGCGCTGGCCCTGAGCACGGACGCCGCAATGGTGGTGGACGCGCAGACGCTGGCCTTCCTGGATGCCAACGCCGCGGCCTGCGAACTGATGGGCATGACACGCGAACAGGTGCTGGCGCGTGGCCCCACCCACCTGCGGCGCCGCGACGGCACGGGCACCGAGGACTTTCACGCGCTGTATGCGCAGCTCATTGCGCGTTCGCCCCAGGCCCTGACGCACGAATACGACTTCATCGCCGGCGACGGCCGCGTCATCCCGGTGGCCACCACCCGCCAGGCGCTGAACATGGACGGGCGCTGGCTGATCTTCATCACCTGGCTCGACATCACCGCGCGCAAGCAGGAGCAGCGCCGCCTGGAGCGGATCACCGCGGCCTTTGACGCGTCGGGCGATGCCATCTACATCATCGACCCGGACACTTTCACCTATGTGGACGTGAACGAAGCCGCCGCCCGGCTGCACGGCATGTCGCGCGACGAACTGCGCGCGCTGGGCGTGCGCGGTGCATTTCCGGACCGCTTTGACGACGCCGGCCTGCGCGCGCGCTACGACGACCTGATCGCCCGCCACCCGCAAGCCGTGACGGAGGAACGCCAGGTGCCGCGCGCCGACGGCCGCCTGGTGTGGGCGGAATCGATCCGCCGGGCCGTCCAGGTCGATGGCCAGTGGCTGGTGATCAGCGTGATGCGCGAGATCACCGAGCGCAAGACGGCACAGAGCCGCATCGAGCGCCTGGCCGCCGTGGTGAACATGAGCCCCGACGCCGTGATGCTGGTGGACCGCGCGACCATGCAGGTCATCGACGTCAACGCCGCGGCCTGCGCCATGCATGGCTGCACCCGCGACGAGCTGATGGCGCTGCCGGTGCACCTGACACTGAAAGACACGACGCGCGAGACGCTGGAGGCCAGGTACGACGCCGTGATCGCCCGCACGCCCGAGGTCGTTCACGAGGAAGTTGTCGAACGGCGGCCCGACGGTGGCACGTTCAGTGCCGAGGTCCGGCGCCAGGCCCTGCGCTCGGACGGCGCCTGGATCATGGTGGTGACCGTGCGGGACCTGAGCGAAAGCAAGGCCGCGCAGGCGCAGCTGGAGCTGATGCACGAGGCGATCAACGCGGCGCCGGACGCCATCGTGGTGATTGATCCGCACACGCTTGAGTACCTGGACGTCAACGAAGCCACGGCGCAGATGTATGGCACCACGCGCGAACAGCTGCTCGCGCGCGGCGCGCGGGGAGGCATCCGGGGCGACGCCAGCGACGCGCAGATGCGCCAGTTCTACGCCGGCATCATCGCCCGGGCGCCCCAGGCCTGCACAGAGGAAGTTCCCACACGCATCAACGGCCACGACGTGGTCCTGGAGTTCACCCGCAGGGCCGTCAACCTGAATGGCCGCTGGCTGGTCGTCAGCGTCAACCGCGACATCACCGAACGCAAGGCAGCCCAGCAGCGCGCCGAACGCTTCGCGGCCGTCGTCAACCTGAGCGCCGACGCCGTGTTCGTGGTGGACCGCGCGACGCTGCGCATCATCGATGTCAATGAAGCCGCCTGCCGCATGTACGGCCGCGACCGGGATGCGATGCTGTCGCTGCCGCCAAACGCCAACCGGCCCGGCATGGACACGACGCAGCTGGAGCAGCTGTACGACGAGACGATCGCGCGGTCGCCGCAAATCCACCACATGGAACACGAGGCGCTGCGCGCTGACGGCACGGTCTTCCAGGCGGAAACACACCGCATGGCCTTCCAGTCCGACGGCCAGTGGCTGATCCTTGCGACGGTGCGCGACATCACCGACCGAAAGCGCGCCGAGGGTGAAATACGCCAACGCGTGGCCGAACTGGAGCTGCTGCGCGAAGCCTACAACGCGGCGGTGGACGCGATCCTGATCGCGGACCCCGAAACGCTCGCCTACTACGACATGAACGATGCCGCCGTGCAACTGCTGGGCGTGTCGCGCGAGGCGCTGCTGGCCGGTGGCGTGGAGGCCAGCTATTACTCCACCGCCAGCGAGCCATTTGACGCGGTGCGCCTGCGCAAGGGCTACCGCTACGTGATCTCGCGCGCGCCCGAGGCCGTGATTGACGTGCGCACGATCAAGCCGCTGGGCCTGGGCGGGCGGGACACCGTTATCGAATTCTCCCGACGCGGAGTCAGCGTGCAGGGGCGCTGGGTGGTGGTCACGCTCATGCGCGACATCACCGCGCAATGCCGCGCCGAGGAGGAAATCCGCCAGCGCGTGGCCGAGCTGACCCGCTCCAACCAGGAGCTGGAACAGTTTGCCTACGTCACCTCGCACGACCTTTCGGAGCCGCTGCGCATGGTGGCCAGCTACACGCAGCTGCTGTCCAGGCGCTACGCCGACAAGTTCGACGACGACGGGCGCGAGTTCATCAAGTACGCGGTGGACGGCGCACAGCGCATGAAGCAGCTGATCGACGACCTGCTCATGTATTCCCGGGCAGGCCGCTCGCGCGCGCCCATGCGCATGATGCGGCTGGACCGCGCGCTGGATGACGCGCTGGCCAACCTGGCCCATGCCATCGAGCGCAACGGCGCCACCATCGAGCGTGGCCCCATGCCAGAGCTGGTGTGCGAGAAGGCCGGCCTTACCCAGGTGTTCCAGAACCTGGTGGGCAACGCGATCAAGTTCCGCGGCGACGCCGCGCCGGTGGTGCGCATCGCCGCCACCGAAGACGATCAGTTCTGGACCCTCTCGGTGGCTGACAACGGCATCGGCATCGCACCCGAGTATTTCCAGCGTATCTTCATCATCTTCCAGCGCCTGCACTCGCGCTCGAAGTACGAAGGAACGGGCATTGGCCTGTCCATCTGCAAGAAGATCGTCGAACGTCACGGCGGGCAGATCACCGTGACCTGCGGGCCTGGTCAGGGCACCACCTTCAGCTTCACGCTGTCCAAGTCACTCCCCGAAAGCGAGCCATCATGAACGTCGACGTCGCACCCAAGCCCCTGGACATCCTGCTGGTGGAAGACAACCCCGGCGACATGCGCCTGACCGTGGAGGCCCTGCGCGAAGGCAAGGTCCTGTGCAAGCTGCACTGGGTGGAGGACGGCGTGGAGGCGCTGGATTTCCTGTACCGGCGCGGCAAGCACGTGGACGCGGCACGGCCAGACCTGATCCTGCTGGACCTGAACCTGCCGCGCATGGACGGGCGCGAGGTGCTCCAGCACATCAAGACCGACGCCCAGCTGCGCCGCATCCCGGTGGTGATCCTCACGACCTCCAAGGCCGAGGAGGACATCCTGCGCAGCTACGACCTGTACGCCAACTGCTACGTGACCAAATCGCCGGTGAACTTTGACAACTTCATCGAGGTGATCCGCTCGATTGACCGCTTCTGGCTGGCGCTGGTCACGCTGCCGCCCAAGTCCGACGAATGACGGGGCCCCCGTGAGCCGCGACGCGCAACGCATCCTGCTGGTGGAGGACAACCCCGGCGACGCGCGGCTGATCCGCGAGCTGCTGGTGGATGAGATCGGCCGCGCCGCGTTCGACATGCAGGTGGCCGAGTCGCTGCACGACGCGCTTGGCGCGCTGGATGTGGCGCTGCCCGATGTGGTGTTCCTGGACCTGTCGCTGCCCGACAGCTTCGGGCTGGAGACACTCTACCGGCTGCAAAGCCGCGCGCCGGCGCTGCCCGTCATCGTCCTGACGGGCAACGAGGACCAGCAGCTGGCGCTGTCGGCCGTGAAGGCCGGCGCCCAGGACTACCTGGTCAAGAACGACCTGTCGGGCCGGCTGCTGGTCAAGACCATGAAGTACGCGCAGGAGCGCAAGGCCATCGAGGCATCGCTGCGCGTGAGCGAGGCGCGCTTTCGCAGCCTGGCCGATCTGTCGTCCGACTGGTATTGGGAGCAGGACGCGCTGCGGCGCCTGGCGTACCTGTCAGAGGGCTTTGCGGAAAAGTCTGGCCTGGACCCGCAGACCCTGCTGGGCCATAGCTGGTGGAACCTGGCGCGCGCCGGCGCCGAGGCGGACTGGGACGCCCTGCGCGCGGCGCTGGATGCGCGCCAGCCGTTCCATGACGTGGTGATCCGCTATCCCACCGACGGCGGCGACTCGCTGCACATCAGCATCAGCGGCGTGCCGGTGGCCGCCGAGGATGGCCAGACGGTGTACCGCGGGCTGGGCAAGGACGTGAGCGTGCGCGAACGCGCCGCCGCCGCCCTGCGCGGCAGCGAGGAGCGCTTTCGCCGCATCATGGACACGGGGCGCGATGGCATCCTCATGACCGACGCCGAGGGACGCATCAGCTTCGCCAACCGTCGCGTGGCCACCATGCTGGGCTACGGGGAAACCGAACTGACCGGCCTGCCCATGGACAGCCTCATGCATGAAACGCCGCTGCAGCCCGACGCCGCCGGCGGCGCGCAGGACGGCAGCGCGGGCGTGGCGCTGCGCCGCAAGGACGGCACCAGCCTGCTGGCGATGCAGACCGCCTACCCCGTACACGGCAAGGACGGCCAGCACGCGGGCACGCTGGCCATCGTCACCGACATCACATCATTCAAGCAGCGCGAGGAGCGCGTGCAGCAGCTCGCGGTGCTGGCCGCGCAAAAGAGCGAGGCCGAGCGTGCCAGCGCGGCCAAATCGCGTTTCATGGCCGCGGTCAGCCACGATCTGCGCCAGCCCATGCATGCGCTGGGCCTGTTCCTGGAGGACCTGAAAAGCGCGCCGCTGCCGCCGCAGGCACGCCCGCTGGTGGAGCACATGGAGTCCGCCCTGCATTCCACCCAGTCACTGCTGGACGCAATCCTGGTCATGTCACGGCTGGAAAGCGGGCTGATCGCGCCCAACCGCATGGCGCTGCCGCTGCAGCCGATGCTGCAGCGGGTCCAGCGGGCCTTCACGGCCGTGGCGCAGAAGAAAAACCTGCGGCTGTCGGTGATGCCCAGCCGCGCCGTCGTCTTCAGCGACCCGGCCCTGCTGGAGCGCATCCTGGCCAACCTGGTGTCCAACGCGTTGCGCTACACCGACAGGGGTGGCGTGGTGCTGGGCTGCCGCACGCGCGGCGACACGCTGCGCATTGAGGTCTGGGACACCGGGCTGGGCATCGCCCCTGAGCACCAGGACGCGATCTTCCGGGAATTCTTCCGGCTGGAACGCGCAGGCGAAAACCGCGGCGGCCTGGGCCTGGGGCTGGCCATCGTGCGCAGCTGCACGCAGCTTCTGGGCCATACCGTGTCACTGCATTCAGTGCCAGGGCGGGGATCGCGATTTTCACTGCAGGTGCCGCTGGGGCAAATACCCTCCCACGCGCTGGCAGAGCCGGACCTGATGGCAGAGGACGACAGCGGCCCTGCCACCTTTGCCGGCGTGCGCGTGGTGGTGGTGGACGACGACGCCGTGATCCTGGAACGCACCGCACGGCTGCTGGAGCGCTGGGGCTGCCAGGTCATCATGGCGGCATCAGGCCCGCAGGCCGAGGCACTGCTGGCCCGCGAAACCGCCGCGCCCGACCTCATCATTTCGGACCTGCGGCTGGACCATGGCGAGCTGGGCACCGAGGTCGTACAGCGCCTGCGCGCGAAGCTGCGGCCCAACCTGCCCGCGCTGCTGCTCACCGGCGACACATCGCTACAGACTGCGCGCGACGTCCGCCGCAGCGGCCTCACCCTGCTGTACAAGCCCGTGCCGCCCGCCAAGCTGCGCATCGTCATGAAGAACCTGCTGGGTACCTGACCCGGCGCCGCACAGCACGGCCGCCAGCGCGCCCGCATCCAGCGGCAACGCATCACCACGCCACACCACATGCTGGTCGGCGCGGCACAGCACCAGCTTGTGCCGGTAGGCATCGGGTATCGCATCGCGCGCCTGCGCATCCAGCACCGCCAGCGGCATGCCACGCGCCTGGGCTGCGGCCACCAGGGGCGTCACATCAGCCCGTGCGTCCAGCCGCAGCAGCGTGTAGCCGGGGCCAAAGGCGTCGTACAGCGAGCGGCCATCAGCCAGCCAGAAATGCGGCGCGCGGCAGCCCGGCACGGTGGACGGCGTGAAGCTGCCCATGGTGTAGGGCGGCGGCGCCTCGCCATCGGCCACGATCACGGGCGAGCCGCCGTAGTAGTAGCCAAAATTCAGCCCCGCGCAGCAGAACTGCTGCACGTTCAGGTCATAGGACTCCTGGCCGATGCGCGCGCGCTCGGCGGCGCCGGCATCGTCGTCCGCCTCGATGTTGGGCGGCACGGCGCTGCGTGCGCGGATCATCTTCTGCGCATGGTCCATGGCAAAGTGCGACACCTGCTCGGTGATGGGCTGGCGCTCGGCCTCGTACGCATCCAGGATGGCCTCCTCGCCCCAGCCCTGCACGCGCGCGGCCAGCAGCCACGACAGATGGATCGCGTCGGCGATGCCTGCGTTCATGCCGTAGCCGGCATAGGGCACCCACAGGTGCGCGGCATCCCCCGCAATGAACACGTTGCGGTCGCGAAAGCGGTTGGCCACCAGGCGGCGGCCCACCCAGTCTTCCTTGCTGATGACTTCGTACTCAAAATCAGCGCCCACACCCAGGATCTGGCGGATCGACCAGTCGCGGTCCACCGAATCAAACTCGGGCTCGTGGGCGTTCAGGTGGTTGTGCACCAGCCAGGTCTCTTGCCCGTCGATGGCGAACACCGTGCCGCAACGGCGCGGGTTGACCGAGTAGTACGACCAGGCCGGCTTGCCGGGAATCAGGGCGCGCAGCCTGGGCGCGCGGATCCAGGTGGACTGCACGCGCTGGATCACCGGCGTGCCCTCCAGCTTCGCCCCCATCTGCTTGCGCACGGGGGACGCACCGCCGTCGCAGCCCACCAGGTAGCGCGCGCGGATGGTGCGCGTGGTGTGTGCGTCCAGGTCCAGCGCCGTGGCTTCGACGCCGCTGGGTGTCTGGGTGAAGGTCGTGACCTGCGTGCGGTTGAGCAGCGTCACATTGGGCAGCGCCGCCGTGTGCTCCAGCAGGATCGGCTCCAGGTACACCTGGTTGATGCGGTGCGGCGGCTCGGGCGTAGGCCACCAGGCGTCGGGGCCTTCGGTCTCGGTGTAACGGTCACGCCGGCACGGGATGGGAATGCGCGTGAGCTCCTGCCCGGTGACGCTGGTGCGGAACACCACGTCGTTGGGGTAATCGGAGGGCAGCCCGGCGTCGCGCAGCTTGTGCGCCACGCCCAGGCGGCGAAACTGCTCCATGGTGCGGGCCGACACATGGTTGCACTTGACGTTGGGCGGTTCGGCGTAGCGGCGCAGCTCGGCCACCACCACTTTCACGCCGCGTCCGGCCAGGTCCATGGCCAGCGTCAGGCCCACCGGGCCGGCGCCCACCACCATCACATCGCAGTCCAGCGGCTGCGTCATCTCTTTCGTCATTCGGTTCAGTCCAGCTTGATGTTGGCGGTCTTGATGACCCTGGACCACTTCTGCGTTTCGGCCTTGATGTAGGCGTCAAACGCCTGCGCGGTGCCGGGCGCGGGCTCCACGCCCAGGTTGCGCATGGCGGTCTTGATCGCGTCGTCGTTCAGCGCGGCCGTGATCTCGGCGTTCAGCCGCGCCACCACGGCGTCCGGCGTGCCGGCGGGCGCCACCACGCCAAACCAGCCGGTGGAGTCGTAACCGGACAGGCCGGCCTCGGACACCGTGGGCACGTCGGGCAGCATGGGCAGGCGCTGCGGGCTGGTCACGGCATAGGCCACCAGCTTGCCCGCCTTGATGTGCTGCAGGGCCGAGGGCAGATCCACCACGGCCAGCGGCACCTGGCCGGCCAGCACGTCCAGCGCGGCGGGGCCGGAGCCGCGGTACGGCACCTCGACCAGCTTCACATCGGCCATCTGCGCGAACAGCGCCGCCGACAAGTGCATGGCCGTGCCGTTGCCACCGTGAGCGATCGACAGCTTGCCCGGCTGCGCCTTGGCCAGCGCCACCAGGTCCTTCTGGGTTTTGGCCGCCACCGACGGATTGCCAATGATCACGAAAGGAATGGCCGCCAGCATGCTCACCGGCTTGAGGTCCTTTTGCGGATCAAACGGCATCTGCGCATACAGGCTGCTGTTGGCGGCCAGCGCGCCCGCGGCACCCACGCCCAGCGTGTAGCCGTCGCCCGGCGCGGCCTTGGCCACCACCGTCAGGCCGATGTTGCCGCCCGCGCCGGGGCGGTTGTCCACCACCACCTGCTGGCCCAGCTTCTCGTTCAGGCGCGGCACCAGCATGCGCACCACGGCGTCGGCGCTGCCGCCGGGCGGGAAGGTCACGACCATGCGGATGGGTTTGGTGGGGTAGGCCGCGGTTTGCGAATGGACGGGCAACGTGGCCATCGCGCACAGCGCGAATGCGAACGCAAAGCGGGCCACCGCAAGGCGGCGGGAAATAACGTGCACGGCAGTCTCCTGATGTTGTTGTCCTTGATTGGAATCAAACTTCATTCATTCGTAAATCGAAGAATTTCGAATGAAATATGATTTAACCTCATGAATCAAACCACGCATGCACCCAAGTTCACGCCCAGCATGCGCCAGCTGCGCGCGTTTGTAGCGGTGTACGAGCTGCGCAAGCTCAGTGCCGCGGCCGAGCAGTTGTCGCTGACGCAGTCGGCCGTGAGCGTGCTGATCCGCCAGATGGAAGACGGCCTGGGCGCGCGGCTGTTTGACCGCACCACGCGGTCGCTGCAGCCCACCCAGGCCGCACGCGAGGCGCTGGTGGTGGCCCAGCGCATCCTGCGTGACGTGGATTCACTGGGCGCGGGCCTGCGCGACCTGACCGGCCTGCGGCGCGGCCGCGTGGCGCTGGCCATCACACCCACGCTGGCCGAAATCATGTTGCCCGCGGCCATGCGCCGCTTCAACACCCTGTACCCCGACATCCGCGTGGTGATCGACGACTGCGCGCCTGACCAGTTTGTCAGCCGCGTGATCGGCGAGCATGTGGACTTTGGCATCGGCACGCCCGAACGCGCGGGCGCCGATGTGGACACGCAAACCCTGGTGCGCGACCACCTGAGCCTGGTGTGTACGCGGGGCCACCCGCTGGCTGCGCGCAAGACCCTGCGCTGGGCCGACCTGGCCGGCCATCCGGTGATCACCGTGCGCCCGGGCTACGGCATCCGCCCGCTGATTGACGGCACCGCCGCGAGCGCGGGCGTGGTGCTGGATGTGGTGAACGAGGTGTCGTTCCTGTCCACTGCGCTGTGGATGACGGCCAGCGGTGTGGCCGCGTCCATCATGCCGTCGGCGTTTGCCCGGCATTCAGGCTACGGCAGCGATCCCGGCCTGGTGGTCAAGACGCTGACCGCGCCCAAGGTGTCGCGCGACATCTATGTGGTCACGCGGCGCGGAAGATCGCTGCCGCCGGCCGGGCAGGCGCTGATTGAGGTGGTGCGTGAAGAGATGACGCGGGCGCGCGGATGAAGTCCAGCGCTCGATACTTCAGGCCGCCAGCCGCATGCGCGTCTGCGCCCGGTCGTGTTGCGTCACGCCGCCGTAGCCCCAGTCGGTGGCCGGCACTTCACGCACCGTGACATAGCTGGCCTCTTCCAGCTCGCCCCCGGCAGCCAGCTGCCGGCGCAGCTCGGTAAACGCCGCCTGCACAAACGCGGCCTTTTGCGCCGGCGTGTTGGTGCCACTGGTCACCGTGATTTCCAGCATGGCAGCCGGACGCTGCACCGCCTGCCCGCCCACGTACCAGCGCGCGGCGGGCAGGTCGTCGATGGTCACGGCAGTCACTGCAGCGCGCTTGCCCAGGGTATCCGCCGTGATGCGGGTGAGCGCCGCGGCCAGGGACTCATAACGCTCGGGGTTTTGCAGCGGGGCTACTTTCAGGTGCAGGGTGGGCATGGTGGTCCTTCGGGTTTCCTTGCCTGAATGTAGGCATCAAGCCCGTGCGGGGAAACAATGCATGACGCAAAGGGGTGTTGCAGTCGCTGCAACGGGCGTTGCGCTTCTTCTGGAACAGGCGTGCGGGGTACTCTGCTCCGCGAATGTCCTCCGGCGGGCTGCGCCCGCCTCCCCCTTGATTTCGCTGCGCAGAGCACCCCACCCACCTGTTCCCGCTGACACAGCGGCGCACCACCGTTGGTTCACCTCACACGTAGTGGGTTGACGGTGATGGTGCCCGGCGCAGCGAAATAAAGGGGGAGGCCTGTGCGCAGCACAGGCCGGAGGACATTCGCGGAGCCGGGCACCGTCAGCGCCAACCCGCGGGGAAAAAGCAACCCCCACCGGACACCACTACCATTGCGACCATGAGGGACCTGGCATTCGACGACCTGGCATTGTTTGCACGCGTGGCAGAACTCGGCACGCTGTCAGCCGTAGCGCGCGAGCGGGACGCGCCCGTCAGCCAGGTGTCCCGGTCCCTGGCGCGCATTGAAAAGTCTTGCGGCGCGCGCCTGATCCATCGCTCCACCCATGGCCTGGCGCTCACGCCCGAGGGTGAAATTTTCCTGGACTACTGCCACCGCATGGCCGGCACCTTCACCGAGCTGGAGGCCGAGTTCGCCGACAAGGCGCGCGAGGTGGGCGGCACGGTGCGCCTGGCGGTCAGCCCGGCAATGGCGCACTTCCTGATCGTGCCCGGCCTGGCGGGCCTGACGCAGCGCCACCCGCGGCTGCAGGTGGACATCCATGCCGACGACCGGCTGGTGGACATGGCGCGCGAAGGCATCGACATGGCCATCCGCACCGGCACCATCCAGACCGACGCGGTGATCGCGCGCGAGATCGGCAGCCACACGCGCTACCTGTATGCCAGCCCCGATTACCTGGCCGCGCAGGGCACGCCGCAGCACCCGGACGAGCTGGCCGGCCACCACCTCATCACCAACAGCGTGGCACAGCACCTGAACCGCTGGCCCTTTGTGCTGGACGGCCAGAACGTGGTGCGCGCCATGCAGGGCCACTACCGCACGGCGTCCACTGGCATCATGATGTCCATGGTGCTCAACGGTCTGGGCATCTGCCGCTGCAACGACCTGATCGCCAAGCCACTGGTGCGCCAGGGCCGGCTGGTGCCGGTGCTGGACAGCTTTGTGGATGCGCAGCGCTTCCCGATCTACGCGATGATGTTGCCTCAACGCCACCGCCTGCCCAAGATACGGGCCTGCATTGACTACTGGGCCGACTGGTTCGGCACAACCTGAACACCCCATGCAACCCGCTGACACTGCCGATGCCAACGTACCGCCCGCGACCCAACGCGCGGGCGCGCGCTTCCTGCTGCGCCATCTGGCGCATTTTGTGGCGCTGGGCTTTGGCTCGGGCCTGAGCCCGGCCGCACCGGGCACGGCGGGCACGCTGTGGGCCTGGGTTGCGTTCCTGTGCATCGGCTTTGCGTTCGAACCTACGGCCGGGCAATGGGGCGTCATCATTGCCCTGACCTTCGGGCTGGGCTGGTGGGCCAGCGCCGTCACAGCGCGGCACATGGGCGTGGCCGATCCGGGGCAGATCGTCATTGATGAGATCGCGGCGTTCTGGCTGGTGCTGTGGCTCACCATGCCCACGGGCTTCTGGGGCCAGCTGGCTGCGTTCATCCTGTTTCGCTACTTTGACGCCGCCAAACCGGGGCCGGTGGCCTGGGCCGACCAGCTGTTCAAGGGCTTTGGCTGGCGCGGCGCCTTCGGCATCATGTGGGACGACCTGGTGGCCGCCGCCTGCACGCTGCTGGTCATTGCCCTGTGGAGGTTCTGGTGAACACACCTTCTCTTGTCATTGCGCTGGCCAGCAAGCTGCAGGCCCGCGGCTGGATGATGGCCACGGCCGAAAGCTGCACCGGCGGCCTGATTGCTGGCGCCTGCACTGATCTGGCCGGCTCCAGCAACTGGTTTGAACGTGGCTTTGTCACCTATTCCAATGCGGCCAAGACCGAGCTGCTGGGCGTGGACGCCGCGCTCATTGAAGCCCATGGCGCCGTGAGCGAGGTGGTGGCCCGCGCCATGGCGTTTGGTGCCGTGCGCCAGTCGCATGCACAGGCCAGCGTGGCCGTCACTGGCGTGGCCGGGCCGGGCGGCGGCAGCGCCGACAAGCCCGTGGGCCTGGTGTGGTTCGGCTTTTCGGTGGACGGCGTGCTGACGAGTGAAAAGCAGCACTTCAGCGGCGACCGCGCCGCCGTGCGCGCGGCCACGGTGGCTCATGCGCTGGCGCGGCTGGACCAGCTTCTGGGAACAGGCACGTGAGCGCCGCTGCCGATCCGTCCCTCATCGACTCCCCCCACGCCTGGCGCCGCCTGCTGGTCACGCTGGCGCTGATGACGGTGGGGGCCAGCGGCATGTATGTGGTGCCGGTGGTGCTGCCGGCGGTGCAGGCCGACTTTGGCGTGGCGCGGGCCGATGCCTCGCTGCCTTACACGCTGCTGATGATCGGCTTTGGCGTGGGCGGCATCCTCATGGGGCGGCTGGCCGACCGCTTTGGCGTGGCGGTGCCGCTACGCGTGGGCGCCATCGGGCTGGGGCTCGGTTACCTGCTGGCGGCGCTGTCGGGCAGCATCTGGGTGTTTGCCATGGCGCACGGCGTGCTGATCGGGCTGGTGGGCAGCTCGGCCACGTTCTCGCCGCTGCTGGCGGATACCTCGCTGTGGTTCCTGCGCCGCCGGGGCATTGCGGTGGCGGTGTGCGCCAGCGGCAATTACCTGGGCGGCGCCGTCTGGCCGCCCATCGTGCAGCACTTTGTGGAAACCGCGGGCTGGCGCCAGACCTACCTGGGCCTGGCGGCGTTTTGCACCGTGTCGCTTTTGATGCTGGCGCAGCTCATGCGCCAGCGCCCGCCCGCGCTGGCCGTGCAGCCGCTCAACGCGCAAGGCAAGGTGCCGGGCAGCCTGCCGTTTGGCCTGCGCCTGGGCCAGGCGCAGCTGCTGCTGTGCGTGGCCGGCCTGTCATGCTGCGTGGCCATGTCCATGCCGCAGGTGCACATCGTGGCCTATTGCACCGACCTGGGCTACGGCGCGGCGCGCGGGGCCGAGATGCTGTCGCTGATGCTGGCCTGCGGCATTGTCAGCCGCCTGATCTCGGGCGCCATTTGCGACCGCATCGGGGGCCTGCGCACGCTGCTGCTGGGCTCGGCGCTGCAAACGGTGGCGCTGGTGATGTTCCTGCCGTTTGACGGGCTGGTGCCGCTGTATGTGATCTCCGCGCTGTTTGGCCTGTTCCAGGGCGGCATCGTGCCCAGCTACGCCATCATCGTGCGCGAGCATTTCCCCGCCGCCGAGGCCGGCGCGCGCGTGGGCACCGTGATCATGGCCACCATGCTGGGCATGGCGCTGGGTGGCTGGATGTCGGGCAAGGTGTTTGACATCACGGGCAGCTACCACGCGGCCTTCATCAACGGCATTGCCTGGAACCTGCTGAACTTCGGCATCGTGCTGATGCTGCTGATGCGGGTGCGCCGCCGCACGGCCCTGGCGGGGGCCATGACATGAACCTGCCGCTGGCCCGGCTGCAACGCGGCACCCAGCAGGTGTGGCTGCACGACCGGCTGAGCCCGCCGCCCGTGGCCCCGGCTCCGGCGCCCACGGCCCCACCCAAGCCACCCGCCACCCCGCGCGCAGCGCCGCAGGCCGCCGCCACGCCCGCGGCAGCCCAGCCCTTTCGCATGATGGGTGTGCCGCCAGCCGCGCCCACGCCCGCCGACGCCCCGGCGTCCGAAACGCCCGCTTCGGTATTCGACGTCACAAAAGCCAAACGCCGCGACTTCTGGCGCGCCGACGATGCCGTGCAGTACCTGCGCTTCTGGCGGCACGACGCGGCCGCCTGCGGCGCGCTGCGCACCGCGCTGCAGCGGCTGGAGCCATCGACCTGGGTGTTTGCCCACACCGACGACCGCGTGATCCAGGCGCTGGGCGCGGCCATCGTCCAAGGCCTGCTGATTGTGAGCGAAAGCGCGCAGCCTGCGCCCGCCGCCGGGCTGCCCGGCGTGCCCGCGCCGCCGGCCGCGCCCGCCGCGCCCCTGGCGCTGACGGTGGCGCCCATCAAGCCGCCTGTGCCGCCGCTGCTGCCCGTGCTGGAAGAAGTGCAGATCGAAGGCGCCGAAGTGCTCCCGGAAATCATGCAGTCGCTGGAGCAGATCGACCTGACGCTGGGCGAAATCCAGATCGCGCCGGTGTCCCTGGCGCCCACGCCGTCCAAGATTCCCGAGATCGAGTCGGCCATGTCGGCGGCCAGCGGCTCCGTCACCCAGACGCTGGACGGACTCTGACAGGCAGCTAACGTGCAGTTCGTCACCAAGGCCACCACCACCATCAGCGAAGGCGCTGCCCGCGTGGTGGACGCCGTGGGCACGGCCACCACCACCCTGCAGACCGAGCTGGCCAGCGGCATCACCGACGCCAGCACGGCCATCACCACGGTGTCGGGCCAGATCGACGAGCTGGTCACGCAGCTGCAGCAGCTGGCCACGCCGGTGAACCCGCAGACGCTGGTGGCGCCGCTGCCGCCCGCGCTGTCCAGCATCCAGGCGGACCTGAGCAGCCTGGTGGGATCGCTGGCCGGCATGGGCACGCGGCTGGCCGCGGCTGGCCAGAACCTGGCCGGCATCACCGGCGATGTGCAGGGCGTGGTGGCCACGGTGCAGGGCGTGCCGCAGCGGCTGGTGGCAATACGCCCTGACGTCACGCCGTTTCCCCCGCGCCTGCTGTCGGTGGCCAGCGATGCGCAGGCCCTGGGCCAGCGGCTGCAGGCGCTGCGCGATGTGGCGGCCGCGCGCACCGAGCTGCAGACCGGCACCGCTGCCCTGCAATCGCAGGTGGACGGCACCCAGGAAGACCTGGGCGCGGTGATCGACGGCGTGGTGAGCCAGGTGGATGCGATTGCCACTGACGTGAGCGCCTCGGTGGACGCGGTGATCCAGCGCGTGGATGCAGCCGTGGCCACGCTGGAACAGGAAATCGACGGCCTGATGACGCAGGTGGACGGCTTCAAGGGCCGCGCGCATGAAATTGCCCTGCTGGTGGCGGCGCCCGTGGTGGCGGTGGAGGCGGCGATTGACGGCGTGGCCGCGCGCATCGAGGCGGTGGGCCAGGTGATTGACGGCATCCTGCAAACGGTGGACGCGCAGATCAGCCGGCTGGACACCATCGTGAGCGCGATCAACGACGTGATCGACGCCGCGGTTCAGGGCGTGGACGACGCCATTGAGCTGATGAAGCAGTCGCTGGACGACGTGATTGCCGAAATCGACGGGATCAAGGCCACGCTGCAGTCGTTGCCTGAGCGTTTTCAGCCCGTGCACGACAAGATCGACGAAGCGCAGGCGCTGATCGAGGACATCAAGGCCCGGGTGGAAGACTTTGTGGAGCGCGCCGACGCCGCGCTGTCCCAGGCCAGCCGCGAGCTGGACCAGGCCGACGTGCGCTGCGACAACGCCATCGCGGTGTGCACCAAATACATCACCCGCGCGCCGGCCCTGGTGGCAGCGCGGGCGCTGTTCATGGGCGTGAAGGCGTCCATCCCCGGCATCCAGGTGACGATTGCGGGCGCGCGCAGCGCGGTGCGCACGGCCGGCGCCACCGCCACCGGCCTGCTGGACCAGGCGCTGGTGATCGTGGGCCAGCTGCGCGACGCGCTGGAAAAGGTCATTGAACAGGTGCGCCAGGCCATCGCCAAGGTGGTGGCGGTGCTGGACAAGGTGCGCGCCGCGCTGGAGGCCGCCAAGGACCAGATGGACCAGGCCTCAGCCAAGCTGCACGAGGCCGCCGACCAGGTGAAGGCCGTGCCGGTGAAGCTCGTGGAGAAAGTGCGCGCGGGGCGCGACACCTTTGTGCAGCTGACCCAGCCGCGCGAAAAGGTGGACATGGTGCACGCCCAGGTGCTGGCCATCAAGGGCAGGGCCGTGACGCCGGTGCGCACCCAGGTGGAAGCCGCCGAAGCCCGCGTGGTGCAGACCATCGAGGACGCGCAGGCCAAGATGCAGGTGCCTGTGGACCAGGTGAAAGACAAAATTGCCCTGCTGCGCAGCAAGATTGCGGAGTTGCAGACAAAGATCAAGGAGCCCGCCCAAAAGCTCAAGGCCCTGATGGACGACCTGAAAGAAAAGCTGATGGCGCAGGTGGCCAACGCCCGCGCCAAGCTGGATGAGCTGCTGGCCAAAGCCGAGGCGCAGGTGGCGGGCGCTGCAGGGCAGGCCCAGGAAGCCGCCGGCCCGCTGGCACAAGCGGCGCAGGAGGCGCAAGCGGCGGTGGCGCAGATCCAGGCCGCCGCCCAGCAAGCCCAAGGCAGCGTGGACGCGCTGGCCGGCCAACTGAACAGCCTGCAAGACGAAATGAAGGCCGCGCTGGAAGCAGCAGGCGGCGCGGTCAAGAACGCTGCCGACAGCGCAGCGGCAATGAAAGAAGACTTTGAATCCGCTGGCCAGGCCGCGTCTGACCGCGCCAACACAGCGCTGGCTGGCCTGGCGGCCCTTGTCACCGCCCACAGCCCGCTGCAGGACGAACTGCAAACCGCACAAGACAGCGCCAACGCCCAGGCCGCGCAAGCCGCCAGCGCAGGCGCCGCCCAGCGCGAACAACTGGCCGAGGCCCAGCGCCAGTTCGCGCAGCTGCTGCAGCAAGCGCAAGACGCCATCGCTCCCCCGGCCGACGAGGCCAAGCGCGTGCAAGCCGAAATGGACGAGCAGCTGGCCGCCGTCGCGGCCGAGGCAGACGCGCTGCGCGAGCAGGTGGTGGCCGCCGAAAAAGACATGGCCGCCCAAACCGCCAAGGCCCAGGAAGAGGTGACCGCCAAACGCGACGAAGGCCAGGAGGCGATAGAAGCATCACGCGCCAAGGTGGAGGCAGCGCAAAGCCAGACCAACGCGGCACGCGCCGATGTGGTAAGTGCCGAGTCGATCGTGGCGGCCGAAGTGGTGAAGAACGGCGGGGAGCCGCCGAAGAAGGACGAGGCCAAGGAGGCGGGGAAAGAGGCTGCGAAGGAAGAGGCCAAGGACGCGACGAAAGAAGCGGGGGCGCCGGCACCCGCGCCCGCGCCGGCTGGCAGCGCGGCTGAAACAGCGGCGCCCTCCCCCTCCCCGGCACCTGCCCCCGGCGCGGCGGCTGCGCCAGCCCCGGCCACGGCACCCGGACAAGCACCCGCACCGCCATCGGGTGCGCCGGCACCTGCGGAGGCGGCATCGCCAGCCCCCGCGACGGAACCGGCCGCAGAGCCTGTCAGCGCACCTGCAGCACCAGCCGCAGATGCCGCGCCTGCACTCTCACCTTCCGCGTCTGCGCCGCCGCCTTCACCCGCTCCCGCGAGTGCGGACGCAGCACCGGCTGCATCACCGCCTCCCGCTGCAACGCCTGCGGCGCCCACGTCACCCGCTACAGCGCCAGCACCGGCCATGACGCCACCGGCAACAGCGCCCGCACCCGCTCCCGCACCTACGCCTGCGCCGGGCGACGCAACACCGCCTGCATCACCGCCGGCAACACCCGATCCGCTGGGTCAGCCCGCGACCGAGCCCGCAGGCACCCCGCCACCCGCAGCACCCGCCACACCACCCGGCCCGGCCGCGCCACCATCGGGCGCGCCTGCCCCATCAGCACCACCTGGTACAGCCCCGACTCCCGCACCAGCACCCGCCCCCGGCCCACATGCACCAGCCGATGCCCTGAAAGACGCGCTGGGCAATGCGGGCACCGACCCCGCCGCTGCATCACCACTCAAAGACGCCGCAGCTGCGGCTGCCGAAAAGAAGAAGCTGCTGGACATGCTCAAGCAGGCAGCGGGTGATGCGCCAAAGGGTTGAGAGCATGCGTCTCATCAGGTCGGGGGAGTCAAGGGATTGACTACGCCCGTTCGGGTAAACATGCCCTTTCGTTGACCACGCTGGAGAAGTAGCGCCGGCTCTTGCGGAGCATGGATTGCGGGTCGAGCCCGCAATGACAGACACGTCATGAGCGGAATCCGTCACACCACAAACGCCCTCAACGGCCGGCGCGGCGTCGCCGGTGCGGGCACCGCCGTGTAGCCCAGCCGGCAGAACATCTGCACCGTTTCATCGTCCGCCGTCTTGGGCGCCGGCCGGCCCAGCATCAGCTGGTGGGCGCGCTCGTAGTGCGGCGCCATTTCTGCGAACTCCTGCAGCGCCTGGCTCATGGGGTGCATGCCCACGCCCAGCGCCGTGGCCTGCAGCTGCAGGCGCACATAGGCGCGGCCGGCATTGACCTGGTCGGCGCGGCGGTTGCGGCCGGTCAGCCACACAAAGCCCATGGCGGTGCGGCTGTGGCCTTCAAAGCGGGTCATCATGGTCTTGTAGGCCTCGCTGCCTTCGGCGGGCGGGTTCTTGCGGTCAAACATGCCCACCGCGTCCACCGCGCGGATGAACGGGCTGTTCAGGCTGATGCCGTCGCGGTGCTCCAGTATTTCGCCCGGCCCCACGCGCGTGAGGTGCACGCTTTCCATCACGGTGCGCGGCGTCAGCAGCTCTACTTTGGCTGATTGCCAGCACAGCTCGCGCAGCGGGCCCAGAGCAGCCGCGTCCACCGTGCCAGCGGCCTGGATGCCGTCACGGGCCATGCCCGCCTTCAGCGCGCGCAGCGTGTCGGCGGATACTGGCCGCGTGGTGTCAAAGTCGCTCTTGGGCGTGTGGCGGTTCAGGACGTGGGCAAACAGCGGGTCGCGCGTGCCACCGGGCTGCAGGGTGATGCGCGCAATCGGCCTGCGGTCCCAGTCCTTCAGGCTGGCGCCCAGCTCGCCTTGCGGCCACAGCGCCACGTGAGCCGCCAGGCCCTGCCCGGCCAGCGCCATGACCAGCAGTTCCAGGAAGGCACCGTGGCCGATCAGGATCTGGCGGCCATACGGGTCGGTGTGCGGCAGCACGCGCTCGCGGTCGGTGTACAGCGTGATCACGTTGGGTTCACGCAGGTCCACCAGCCAGGGCTGCAGGTTGTGCGGGTTGGGCGCGGTGATGGCGTAGGCCACGGCACGCTTGCGAGGATCAGTTTCCGCGCCGGGGCCGTTCCACGCCTCGACGGCGGCCGCCGGGTAGGCGCTGCTGATGGAGCAGCCGGCGATGGGGGCTGCAGCAGCAGCGGCAATCACGCCACCACCGGCCAGGCGGATGAAGTTGCGACGGTCCACGGGGTTTTCCTTCAAGGTATGGCGGGGAAGACAAGGCAGCGGATCAGGCCGTCGCCACGGGCGTGGCCCGGGCCTGGCGACCCAGCAGGCCCAGATCACGCAGCGACTGGCGCACCGCGTCGTCAAACGGCGTGCGCGGCTCGTCACCGATCAGGTTGCACAGCGTGTGGTTGTGCAGCCGGTGCGGCGTGCGCCACAGGTAGCGCATCTCGGCCAGCGCGGCCAGGGTGGGCAGAACCAGGCCCGCCACACGCAGCAGGGGCCAGGGCATGCGGCGCACGCGCAGTGCGCGCTCTGCGGGCAGCCAGCCCTGGTCCCACGCCACGCTGGTCAGCGCATCGACCCATTGCTGGCCGATGACGGTGTGGCCGGCAAAGTGCAGCTGTGCAAATGCATCCAGCCGGCTGCGCTGCTGCGCCACCTTCACAAAGCTGCGCGCCAGGTCGGGCAGGTAGGCCCAGGGCGTGGCCACGTCCAGCGGGCCGGGCCAGGTGACGCGGCCACGCAGCAAGTCCTTGGCCACGGCCTGGTCCAGCCACGATCCGGTGCCGCTGCCAAAGAAGTCGCCCGCGCGGATGACGACGGCGCGCAAACCTTCGTGTGTGGCCGCCCGCAGCCGCTGCTCCATGGCAATGCGGATGCGGCCCTTCACGCCGGTGGCTGCCTGCGCCGTGTCTTCGCGCAGCAGCGCCGGCATGCTTTCGCCAAAGTTGTAGACGTTGCCCGGCATCATCAGCGTGGCGCCCAGCGCCTGGCTGGCGCGGATGGCTGATTCCAGCAGCGCGGGGGCTTGCGTGCGCCAGGCCTGGTGGGTGTACACCGGGTTCAGGGCGTTGACCACCACGGCTGCGCCGCGCGCCGCATGGACCAGGGCCGCCGTGTCGGACGGCGCCAGCCCCAGCCAGTGCACCCCCGCAATGGCCGGGCCCTGCGCGCCGGGGCGCACCTGGCCCAGCACCTGCCAGCCCGCGCGGGCAAAGGCGCGGGCCGCAGCCTGGCCGAAGCGGCCGCGGGCGCCAAGAATGAGGACGGTGGATGCGTGGGTCATGAGGGTTCCGTGTGAGGTGACGATGAGGGTGATTGTGGAAATGGAACGCGCGTTACACAATTGCCTATCTGTCGATACCTGAATTTCAAAAATGAATAACAACTTCGACTGGGCGCTGGTGCGTTCCTTCCTGGCCGCGCTGGAACAGGGCAGCCTGCTGGGCGCGGCCCGGGTCATCCAGGCCAGCCAGCCCACCATCGGCCGCCACATTGCCGAGCTGGAAAGCCAGCTCGGCGTGGTGCTGTTCGAGCGCACCGGCCGCGGCTTGCTGCCCACCGAAACCGCCTTGCGCCTGGCCGATGCAGCCCGCGCCATGGAGGCCGGCGCGCACCAGCTGGCGCGCAGCGTGTCGGGTGCTGACAGTGCTGGGGTCGCCGGCACGGTGCGCATCACGGCCAGCCAGCCGGTGGCTTGCTACCTGCTGCCGCCGCTGCTGGCCCAGATGCGGCTGGCGCTGCCGCAGGTGCAGGTGGCGCTGGTGGCCAGCAATGCCGTCAGCAACCTGCTGCGGCGCGAGGCGGACATTGCGGTGCGCATGGTGCAGCCCGACCAGGCCACGCTGGTGGCCAAACGGGTGGGCAAGGTGTCGCTGAGCGCCTGCGCGCACCAGGACTACCTGCGCCGGCGCGGCATGCCGCGCCAGCCCACCGACCTGCTGGCGCACGAGCTGGTGGGCGCCGACCGCAATGAAGACATCCTCAAGGGCTTCGCGGCCATGGGCTACCCGGTGACGCGCGAGCATTTCGCGTTTCGCACGGACGATCTGATCGCGTCCTGGCAGGCCGTGCGCAACGGCCTGGGCGTGGGCTTCATGGCCGACTACCTGATCCGCACCGACAGCGCCATCGTGCCGCTGCTGCCCATGCTGAAGATCCCGCCGCTGCCCGTGTGGCTCGCGGTGCACCGTGAGATCCGCACCAGCCGGCGCATCCGGGCGGTGTACGATTTCCTCGCGCAAGCTATTCGCCTGGCACTTTGAAAGGCCCCCATGCACCCGAACGAAGACACCCTCAACAAGTTCTACGCGGCCTTTGCCCGGCTGGACCCGGACACCATGGCCCAGTGCTACGCGCCAGACGTGGCGTTTGACGACGAGGTTTTTTCGCTGCGCGGCAAGGAGGCCACCATGGGCATGTGGCGCATGCTGTGCGAGGCCACGCGCGCCAAGGGCCTGCCCGACTGGAAGCTGGAGTACAGCGCCATCGAGGCCGACGCCACCACGGGCCGTGCCCACTGGGACGCGTACTACCGCTTCAGCGCCACCGGCCGGCTGGTGCTCAACCGCATTGACGCGGCGTTCACCTTCAACCCGCAGGGCCTGATCGCCACGCACCGCGACCGGTTTGACTTCTGGGCCTGGTCGCGCCAGGCGCTGGGCACGCCGGGCCTGCTGCTGGGCTGGACGCCGCTGCTGCGCAACAAGGTGCGCGCCACCGCCGCCGCCAACCTGGCGAAGTTCAACGCGGCCAAGGGGCGGTGATGGGCTGGTTTGAGGGCTTTGAGTCGCGCAGCTTTGCGCTGAAGGAGTCCACGGCGTTTGCGCGCTTTGGCGGCAACCGCGGCAAGCCCGCGCTGCTGCTGTTGCATGGCTTTCCACAGACGCATGTGCTGTGGCACCGCGTAGCACAGGCACTGAAGGACGACTTCTTCATCGTGATGCCCGACCTGCGCGGCTACGGCGATTCGTCCCATGCACCGGGCCTGCCCGACCACAGCAACTACAGCAAGCGCGCCCTGGCACAGGACGCGGTGGACGTGATGAACGCGCTGGGCATAGACAATTTCTACCTGTGCGGCCATGACCGCGGCGGCCGGGTGGCGCACCGGCTGGCGCTGGACCATGCGGCACGCGTGCAGAAGCTGTGCGTGATCGACATCGCTCCGACGCTCGATATGTACAACGCAACCGACATGCGGTTTGCCAGCTACTACTACCACTGGTTCCACCTGATCCAGCCCAGCCCCTTGCCAGAGACCATGATCGGCGGCAACGCGCGCGCCTACCTGCACGCCAAGCTCGGCGGCTGGGGCAGCGCGGGTCTTAGCTACATCGAGCCGCAGGCGCTGGCCGAATACGAGCGGTGCTTTTGCCGCGCCGAATCCATCCACACCGCGTGCGAGGACTACCGCGCCAGCGCCGGCATCGACCTGGACCACGACCGCGAGAGCCGCACGCGCGGCGACAAGGTGGCCTGCGACATGCATGTGCTGTGGGGCGAGCGTGGTGTGGTCCACAAGCTGTTCAAGCCGCTGGACCTGTGGCAGGCCCAATGCGCAGGCCAGGTGACCGGCCAGGCCGTGGCTGCCGGGCATTTCATCCCCGAGGAGTTGCACGCGCAGACTGCGCAGGCGCTGGCCGGGTTCTTCCGCTGAAGGCGCCATGCTCAACCAACTCAACAACCATTACCCCGTGCGCTACACCGTGCTGGGGCTGTGCGCCTTTGGCCTGGCCTTGGCGCTTTTCAGCCTGGTTGCTTTTGGCGTGGGCTGGCTCGCGCTGCTGTGCTTTGGCGCGCTGCTGGCACTGGGGGTGTACGACATGCGCCAGTCGCGCCACGCCATCCTGCGCAACTACCCGGTCATTGGCCACCTGCGCTTTGCGCTGGAATACATCCGCCCCGAGATGCGGCAGTACTTCATTGAAAGCGACCGCGAGGCTGTGCCGTTCTCACGCGCACAGCGCTCGCTGGTGTACCAGCGCTCCAAGGGCGAGCCCGACAACCGCCCCTTTGGCACGCAGCTGGACGTGGGCGCCCAAGGCTATGAATGGGTCAACCATTCCATGCAGCCCACGCGGCTGGCGTCGCACGACTTTCGCGTGACCATTGGCACGGGCCGCGCACAGCCGTACAGCTGCAGCGTGTTCAACATCTCGGCCATGAGCTTTGGCGCGCTGTCGGCCAACGCCATCCTGGCGCTGAACGCCGGTGCCAAGCGCGGCGGCTTTGCGCATGACACGGGCGAAGGCTCCATCTCGCAACACCATCGCGCGCACGGCGGCGATCTGATCTGGGAAATCGGCTCGGGCTACTTTGGCTGCCGCAACGACGACGGCAGCTTCAGCGAGGAACGCTTTGCCGCCAACGCCTTGGACCCACAGGTGAAGATGATCGAGCTCAAGCTGAGCCAGGGCGCCAAGCCGGGGCACGGCGGCATCCTGCCCGGCCCCAAGGTCACGCCCGAGATCGCGCTGGCGCGCGGCGTGCCGGTGGGCGTGGATTGCGTGTCGCCATCGACGCACAGCGCCTTCAGCACGCCGCTGGAGATGATGCATTTCATCGAGCGGCTGCGCACCCTGAGCGGCGGCAAGCCCACCGGCTTCAAGCTGTGCATCGGCCACCCCTGGGAATGGTTTGGCATCGTCAAGGCCATGCAGGAAACGGGCATCACGCCCGACTTCATCGTGGTGGATGGCGCCGAGGGCGGCACGGGTGCCGCGCCGCTGGAGTTCAGCGACCACGTGGGCGCACCGCTGCAGGAGGGCTTGCTGCTGGTGCACAACACGCTCACGGGCGTGGGCCTGCGCGGGCAAATCAAGCTGGGCTGCGCGGGCAAGGTGATCACGGCGTTTGACATCGCCCGCATGATGGCGCTGGGCGCCGATTGGTCCAACGCGGGGCGCGGCTTCATGTTCGCCCTGGGCTGCATCCAGGCGCAGGCCTGCCACACCGGCCATTGCCCCACCGGCGTGACCACACAGGACCCGCTGCGCCAGCAGGCGCTGGTGGTGCCCGACAAGGCCGAGCGCGTGTACCAGTACCACCGCAACACGCTGCATGCGCTGAAAGAACTGGTGCAGGCCGCCGGCCTGACGCACCCCAACGACATCACGGCCCACCACATCGTGCGCCGCCTGGACGACACCGAAGTACGCCTGCTGGCCAACCTGCTGCCCCAGGTGCAGCCCGGCGCACTGCTGGACCGCGACATCAGCAGCCTGCACAACGTGTTCAAGCTCTACTGGCCCAAGGCGCGGGCCGACAGCTTCAAGCTGGCGATGTAGAGGGTAACGCCAGCGTACGGCGTGCGGCGGCGCCGCGTGCCTGCAACCGCCGTGCCATGGCCAGCACGGCAGCGTCCTTGCTCAGCAACAGCGCGCCGTGGACCACGGCCAGGTCGATGAACTTCTGGTCGTCGGGGTCCTTGCAGGTGACGTCGGCCTTGGGGGCCACATCGACCAGGCGGGCATGATGGTCGAACTGCGCCAGCACGTCGGCGGCGCCCAGGCCGTAGAACACCAGCCGCGGCACGATCTGCGGGTAGCCCAGCACACGCTGCAGTTCGTCGCGCATGGGCTGGGTTGCGACCCAGCGCAACGCGCCAGAATCCAGCCCCTCACGTACAGGCAGTGCCATCGTATCGCTGAACACAAACGCGTCCAGCACGATGTTCGTATCAATGACCAGTATTTGCGGCAACGGGCTTGTCACGGGCCGACCCCCTGATCATGTCGAACCGGAACAGCCGGCATTCAATCGGGCCGTTCCACATCGGCACGCGGCGCGACTCTTTCAGCCGCATCTTGCTGGGCAGCTTGAGGTCGGGCGTAAGCAGCCAGGCTGTCCAGCCGGGGTAGTTTTTCTTCCAGTGCGTGGCCAGCTGGCTGAAAAATTCGCCGCCGTCTTCGGTCTGCGCGCTTTCGCGGGCGCCGAAGCGGCCCTGGCTTTGGGCACCCGCCACACCGGCTGCCTCGATGCGCTCTCCATACGGTGGGTTCAGCAACATGACGCCCGGCGTGTCACACGGCGGCATGCGCTGCAGCGCGTCGCCGCCGCGCAGTTGCACCGCTTCGCCCACGCCCGCGCGCTGCGCGTTGCGCTGGGCAAAGTCCACCATGCGGTGCGCCACGTCGCTGCCAAACACGGGCGCCGTGGGCGCGTGCTGCGCGGCCTGTGCGTCGGCCTTCAGCGCGCTCCACACATGGCCCTGGAACGGCAGCATCTTTTCAAACGCAAAGCGGCGCAGCGATCCGGGGGCGATGTTGCAGGCGATCTGCGCGGCCTCGATGGCAATGGTGCCGCTGCCGCAGCACGGGTCGTACAGCGGCACGCCGTCGGCGCACTGCTGCTGCCAGCCGCTGGCGGCGATCATGGCGGCGGCCAGTGTTTCTTTCAGCGGGGCGTCGCCCTTGTCTTCGCGCCAGCCGCGCTTGAACAGCGGCTCGCCCGAGGTGTCGATGTACAGCGTGGCCTCATCGGTCGTCAGGTGCACATGGATGCGGATGTCGGGCCAGCGCGTTTCCACATTGGGCCGCTCGCCGCCCTTGTGGCGAAAGCGGTCGGCCACCGCGTCCTTCACCTTGAGCGCGGCGAAGTTCAGGCTTTTCAGCGGGCTGTGCTGGGCGGTCACTTCAATCTTGAAGGTCTGGCGCGTGGTGAACCAGATCTCCCACGCCACGGCGCTGGCCGCCTCGTACAGGTCGTTCTCGCTGCGGTACGGCGTGTGCGACAGCTGCACCAGCACGCGCTGCGCCAGCCGGCTGTGCAGGTTCAGCCGCAAGGCGTCGCGCCACGAGCTGCGAAGCAGCACGCCGCCACGCCCGGTCAGCAAGTCGTTGCCGGCCAGGCCCGTGATGCCATGCACCTCGTCCGCCAGAAGGCCTTCAACGCCGGCAGCGCAGGGCAGGAAGAGCTGGAGCTGGTTCATTGGGTGATATTATAGGCAACATCATGAAGATGTTGATTGCGCTGGATACCAACGTGCTGGTGGCCGGGCTGTCCAGCCGCAACGGTGCGTCCAATCAAATTCTCGAGCATCTGCTTGATGGGGCATTTTCGCTGCTGGCAACGCCTGCGCTATGGCTTGAATACGAAGCTGTCCTCAAACGCGACATCCAGCGGCAACGTCATGGCTACAGTCCTGAAGAGGTCGATTTGCTGCTTGATACTTTTGCGCAGTTCGCGTTGCCGGTGCGGTTGCACTACCTCTGGCGGCCCCAGTTACGCGATGCGAATGACGAAATGGTGCTGGAACTGGCGGTCAATGGGCGTGCCCATGCGCTGGTGACCCACAACATGTCCGATTTCAGTGAAGCAGCTCCACGCTTCGGGCTGCGCCTACAGACACCCGCTGAGTTCCTCAAGCTTCTGGAGAGCACCCTATGAGCAATTTCGCCTTGCGTCTGCCGGACTCGCTGCACGACTACGCCAAAACGCTGGCCGCACGCGACAACACGTCATTGAACCAGTTCATTGCCATGGCGGTAGCGGAAAAGGTGTCTGCGCTGGATGCAGAGGCCTTTATCCAGGAACGTGCGCGGCGCGGCAATGTGCCGCAGGCGCGCAAGCTGCTGCGCCGCGCGCCAGACGTGCCCGCCACGCCCGGCGACGAGCGCTAGGTTTTTTTCGCCAGCAGCGCCGGCAGCTCAGGCACCAGCGCCTCGGGCGCGGCCTGGCGCGCGCCTTCCAGCGTGCCCAGCACGGCGGCGGCAATCGCGCGCGCCGAATCGGCGTCACCAGCCATGGTGTTGTAGTAACCCAGGTCCTTGCAGGCGTTGGCCAGCGAGAAGCGCAGGCTGGAGGTGTCGCCCGACAGCAGGTAGGGGCGCAGGCGCTCCAGCGCCACGCCGCCGCCGCCACCCTTGGCCAGGATGTCCACGAAGGCCTCGGGCGGCACGCCGTGCTGCGCGGAGCAGGCGGCGGCCTCGGCAATCAGCGCCACCGTGCCCAGCGACACGAAGTTGTGCAGCAGCTTCATGCTGTGGCCCGCGCCGATGGGGCCGGCATGGAAGATGTTTTCGGCAAAACACTGCAGGATGGGCCGGCATTCGTCCAGCAGCGCCGCATCGCCACCCACCAGAAGGTTCAGCCGGCCCTCGGCCGCCTCCTTGGGCGTGCGCGTCATGGGCGTGTCCAGGAAACGGCCGCCAGCTTGCGCCACGGCTTGCGCCATGCGCACGGTGGACGACGGCAGCGCGGTGGAGCAGTCCATCACCACTGTGCCGGGGCGCAGGCCCGCCAGCACGCCGCCTTCGCCGGTCAGCACCGCCTCCACCTGTGGCGATCCGGTCAGCACCAGGATCACCACGTCGGATTGCGCGGCCACATCGGCCGCGCGCGCCACGCTGCGCGCGCCCGCTGCCTTGAGCGCGTCCAGCGGCTGGTTGCCCGCGTGTTCCAGCACCGTCAGCGCGTGGCCGTGCTTGAGGATGTTGGATGCGATGCCGTGGCCCATCATGCCGATGCCCACCATGCCGATGTTCTTTTTCATGGAATGTCTCCGTTGGAAGGTGTTACAGCGCGCGGCGCAGGTTGGCCGGCGCGATGCGCAGGGCCTCGCGGTACTTGGCCACGGTGCGGCGCGCGCATTCAATGCCCTGTTCCTTGAGCATTTCGGATATCTGGTTGTCCGAAAGCGGCTTCTTGGGGCTTTCGCTGGACACAAACTGCTTGATCAGCGCGCGCACCGCGGTGCTGGACGCATTGCCGCCCGTCTCGGTGCCCAGCGCCGAGCCAAAGAAGTACTTCAGCTCGAACGTGCCGTAGGGCGTGGCCATGTACTTGGCCGTGGTCACGCGGCTGATGGTGGATTCGTGCAGGCCCAGCTCGTCGGCGATTTCGCGCAGCACCAGCGGGCGCATGGCCAGCTCGCCATGCACGAAGAAGTTTTTCTGGCGCTCCACGATGGCGTTGCTCACGCGCAGGATGGTGTCAAAGCGCTGCTGGATGTTCTTGATGAACCAGCGCGCCTCCTGCAGGCGCTGCTGCAGCGCCTGGTGGCCTTCGCCCTTGTGCGCCTTGAGCGCACCGGCGTAGATGTCATGCACGCGCAGGCGCGGCATCACGTCGCTGTTGAGTTGCACGCGAAACTTGGGCTGCGCGGCGCGCCCGATGCGCGTGACGATCACGTCGGGCACCACGATGTTGCGCTCCACGTCCACGAAGCGCCGGCCCGGCTTGGGCTCCAGCCGCGTGATCAGCGCGATGGCCGCCTTGACGTCGGCCTCGCTGTCGCCACAGGCCTGCGCCAGGCGTTTCACGTCGCGGCGCGCCAGCAGTTCCATGGGCTGGGCACACAGGCGCAGCGCCGTGGCGCACGCGGCGGGCGCATCTGCGCCGTCCTGCAGGGCGCGCAGCTGCAGCGTCAGGCATTCGCCCAGCGTGCGCGCGCCCACACCGGCGGGCTCCAGGTGATGCAGCAGGCGCAGCGCGACAGTAAATCGGTGCACGAGTTCGTCCAGCTGTTCTTCGTCGCGCCCGGCCAGGCCGATGGCCAGTTCTTCGAGTGAATCTTCCAGGTAGCCGTCGTCGTTGAGCGACTCGATCAGGAAGCGCAGTGCGGCGCTGTCCTCGGCCGACAGCCGAAGCGCCAGCGCCTGGCGGTGCAGGTGCTGCTGCAGCGACTCCTGGCCACGGGCCAGCTCGGTCGCGTCCATTTCGCCGTCGTCGCCCAGGTTGTTCTTGCGCGCGGGCGCGTCACCGCCCCATTCGCCGTCGTCGGGCACCATCTCGGTGGTGCCGTCGCCGTCCCAGGTGGGCTCGTCGGCTTCAGCGGTGGCGGGCGCCTCCGCCTCCGCGGTGGTGCTGGTGCTTTCTGTTGGCGGCAGCGCGGCCATCGGCTCGGCCACGAATTCGGCTTCACGGTCGTCGTCACGCACTGGTGCGTCCGCCTGCGCCAGGCCAAATTCCTCGCGCGGGGCTTCGTCGGTGTTGAGTTCCAGGAACGGGTTGTCGTCCAGCATCTGCTCGACTTCCTGGCTCAGCTCCAGCGTGGACAGCTGCAGCAGGCGGATGGACTGCTGCAGCTGCGGCGTCAACGCCAGATGCTGCGAAACGCGTAGTGACAAACCCTGTTTCATGGGGCCATCACATTCTGAAGTGCTCGCCGAGGTACACGCGTCGTACGTCAGCGTTGTTCACGATCTCCGATGGCGTGCCCTGGGCCAGCACGTGGCCGTCGCTGATGATGTAGGCGTGGTCGCAGATGCCCAGCGTTTCGCGCACGTTGTGGTCGGTGATCAGCACACCGATACCGCGCGATTTCAGGAAGCTGATGATGCGCTGGATCTCGATCACGGCGATCGGGTCGATGCCCGCAAACGGTTCATCCAGCAGGATGAAGCGCGGCTGGGTGGCCAGCGCGCGGGCAATTTCCACGCGCCGGCGTTCACCGCCGGACAGCGCCACCGATGGCGAGCCGCGCAGGTGCTCCACCCGCAGGTCCTGCAGCAGCGTGGTCAGGCGCTCGTTGATCTCGGCCTTGCCCAGCGGGCGGCCCTTGTCGTCTCGCTGCAGCTCCAGCACGGCACGCACGTTTTCCTCGACATTGAGCTTGCGAAAAATCGACGCTTCCTGCGGCAGGTAGCTCAGGCCCAGGCGCGAGCGGCGGTGGATGGGCATATGCTCCACCGGCTGGCCGTCGATGGCGATCTCGCCCGCATCAGCGCGCACCAGGCCCACGATCATGTAGAACGATGTGGTCTTGCCCGCGCCGTTGGGCCCCAGCAGGCCCACCACTTCGCCCTTTTGCACGGCAAGCGACACGTCCTTCACAACCTTGCGGCTGCCGTAGGACTTCTGCAGGTGCCGGGCTTCCAGCCGGCTGGCCACGCCACCCGCGGTGGCCGCAACTCCGTCAGGTACCGGCACCACAGCCGTCACTTGCGCTCCCCACCGATGGTGATGCTCTGGCGCAGCTGCGCCGGGGCACCCGGGGCCACGGCAGCGGGTGCCGAGGCCGCGCCGCGCGGTGTGAGGATGGCGCGCACGCGCCCGCCGGTGCCGGCCTGCTGGCCCGGCGTGGTGACGCTGCCATCCACGGTGAACACGTCGGTGGTGTTGTCGTACACGATCAGGCTGCCGGTCATCTCATCGGCCACCGTGGCGCCGCGCAGGCGGCGCAGCTCGGCGTTGCGGATGAAGCGCACGCGGTCGGCGCGGCCATCGTATTCAATGCTGTCGGCCTCGCCCTCGATGTACTCGTCCAGGCCCTCGCGCTTCTGGCGGTAATAGGCCAGCTTGCCGGGCTCGGCCGTCACGGTGCCGAACTGGTAGCCCTCTGCGTCCTGGCGCACATCCACCCGCGCGCCGCGGATCACGATGGTGCCCTTGGTCATGACCACCCGGCCCGTGAAGATGCTGGTCTGCTTGAGGTCGTCGTAGCGCAGCGCGTCGGCCTCGATGTTCATGGGCTTGTTGCGGTCGGCCCGCTCGGCCAGCGCCACGCCCCCGGACAGTGCGCAGGCAACGGCGATCAAGAGGGAGGCGTAGGAAAGTTTCATATCGGCACGAATCTTGCTGGTCATTGTAGCGGTCGCATTTGGCCGCTCAAGTGAAACAGCCCGCTCGCGCGGGCTATTTTCATGACGGCAGGCTGTCGGCGGCCTGCCTGGGGGTGCCGGATCAGCGGCTCTTGCGGGCTTCGGCCACCAGGTAGTCAGTCACCTGCAGCGCGCGGTCCATGTTGCCGGCCAGCGTGCCGTCGGTGTACCAGCGCCCGGCAATGCCCAGGGCCGGCACGCCCTGCACCTTGAAGGCGTCCTGCAGCTGCGTGGCACGGCGCGCCTTGGTGGACACCGAGAACGAGTTGTACAGCTCGGCGAACTTGGCCTTGTCAACGCCCTGCTTTTCCACCCAGGCGGTGATGAGGTCTTCCTTGTTGAGGGCCAGCTTGTCCACGTGGATGGCGTTGAACACCTTGCGGTGCACCTCGTCGAGCTTGCCCATGGCTTCAAGCGTGTAGAACAGGCGCTGCTGCGGCACGAAGTCGTCGCGGAAGGCCACCGGCACGCGCTTGACCGTGATGTCGGGCGGAATCTTCTTGATCCAGGCTTCCAGCTTGGGCTCAAAGGCATTGCAGTGCGGGCAGGCATACCAGAAGAACTCGATCACCTCGACCTTGCCGGCCGGCGCCTCCACGGGCACGCGCTTGTCCAGCGCAAGGTAATCGGCACCCTCCTCGGGCTTCTTCTGCGCATGGGCCGGCAGGGCCAGGCCGGTCGCGGCCAGCGCAGCTGCGGTGCCGAGGGAAAAATCGCGTCGCTTCATGTCAATTCACTCCTTGAATCCGTTCTGAGCCCGCCGTGGCGGGAAAGTTCAGCGCCCCTTGAGGCAGCGTTCATCGCTGCTGGCGCACCAGTGCCGCCTCAACGCCACCGGCCTCCAGCCGCTCTTTCTGCTTGTCGGCCTCTTCCTTGCGCTCAAACGGGCCGATGCGCACGCGGTACACGGTGCGGCCGGACTGCTCGCGCTCGGTGACCTTGGCTTCCAGCCCGATCAGCGACAGCTTGGCGCGCTGGGCCTCTGCGTCCTCGGACGTGCGAAAGGCACCGGCCTGGATGAAATACAGGAACGGGTCGGCGCCCGCTGCGGCCGGTGCGGGTGCGGGCGCTGCCGCGGCCTTGGCGCGCGCCAGGTCGCCCAACGGGTCGCCGCCCGTGACGGCCGGCTTGTTCTCGGCGGCCTTGGGTGCGCTGGCCGCGCCCTTGGGTGCTGACGCCGCAGCCACCGGGGGCGCGGTGACCGCGCCAGATGCGGCCGGCGCCGGGCGCGCCGGGTTCTTGCCGTACAGCGGGGCGTTGGGGTCCCAGTCCTTGTTTTTGCGGGCCTCGGCGGCGTCCTGGTCGGCGGTGCGGTTCTGGCCCTTGTTCATGAAGGGCACGGGCACCTTGGTCACATAGACCGCCACGGCCAGCGCCGCCGCCAGGCCGATCACCACGCCGATGATCAGGCCCAGGATCAGGTTGCCGCGTTGTAACTTCATTGTTGCCATGCTCACATCTTCTGCGGTGCGCTGACGCCGAGCACCTGCAGGCCATTGTGCAACACCTGCGCAGTGGCCGCGACCAGCGCCAGGCGGGCCTTTTTCACGGCTTCGTCGTCGGCCAGGATGCGCTCGGCGCCGTAGTAGCTGTGGTACGCCGCCGCCAGCTCGCGCAGGTAGAACGTGACGTCGTGCGGGGCGAAGTCGGCCGCGGCCGCGGCCAGCATGTCGGGGTATTTGGCCAGCAGCAGCATCACCGCCAGCGCCTGCGGGCTTTGCAGCGGCGTCAGGTCGGCGTCTTTCAGCGTGGCCACGTCACCCCCCCAGGCGGCCAGCACCGAGCAGATGCGCGCATGCGCGTACTGCACGTAGTACACCGGGTTGTCGTTGTTCTGCGCCACGGCCAGGTCCACATCGAAGGTGTATTCGGTGTCCGGCTTGCGGCTGAGCAGGAAGAAGCGCACGGCGTCCTTGCTGGTCCAGTCGATCAGGTCGCGCAGCGTGACGTAGCTGCCAGCGCGCTTGCTGATCTTGACCTCTTCACCGCCCTTCATCACGCGCACCATGGTGTGCAGCACGTAGTCGGGGTAGCCGGCGGGGATGCCCACGTTGGCGGCCTGCAAGCCGGCGCGCACGCGGGCGATCGTGCCGTGGTGGTCGGTGCCCTGGATGTTCACCACCTTGGCAAAGCCGCGCTCCCACTTGGTGATGTGGTACGCCACGTCGGGCACGAAATAGGTGTACGTGCCGTCGGACTTGCGCATCACGCGGTCCTTGTCGTCGCCGTAGTCGGTGGATTTCAGCCACAGCGCGCCGTCCTGTTCGTACGTCTTGCCGGCGGCCTGCAAGCGTTGCACGGCGTCGTCCACCTTGCCGCTGGTATACAGGCTGGATTCGAGGTAGTAGTTGTCAAACTTCACCTGGAAGGCCTTCAGGTCCAGGTCCTGCTCGTGGCGCAGGTAAGCCACCGCGAACTGGCGAATGCTGTCCAGGTCGTTCACGTCGCCGCTGGCGGTGAATTCGCGGTCGTCAGCGTGAACCGTCTTTTTCGCCAGGAAATCATTGGCGATGTCCTGGATGTATTCGCCGTTGTAGGCGGCTTCGGGCCATTCCTTGTCACCCGGTTTGAACCCTTTGGCGCGCAGTTGGGTGGACGTGGCCAGCGTGGCAATCTGCACACCGGCGTCGTTGTAATAGAACTCGCGCGTCACGTCCCAGCCCTGGGTGGCGTACAGGTTGCACACTGCGTCGCCCAGCGCCGCCTGGCGGCCGTGGCCCACATGCAGCGGGCCGGTCGGGTTGGCCGAGACAAATTCAACCATGAGCTTTTGCCCGTTGGGTGGCTGAACACCATAGCGTGCGCCGCCGGCCAGCACTTCGTGGATCACCTGCTGCTTGGCTTCGGGCCGGAGCTTGATGTTGATGAAGCCGGGCCCGGCGATGTCGATGGCCTCGACCCAGCGCTGGTACGGCGCGGTGGCCAGCAGCGCGGTGCGCAGGTTCTCGGCCACTTGGCGCGGGTTGAGCTTGAGCGGCTTGGCCAGCTGCATGGCGGCGGTGCAGGCCAGATCGCCATGCGCAGCCACCTTGGGCGATTCAAAAGCAGCGCGCGCACCGGCACCGGGCGACAACTGTTCCAGCCCGGCAACGAGGCTGCCAAGCAATTCCTGTTTGACGGAGAGCATCGGCGGATTTTACGGGGCGCAGGTCATCCGCCTTGCCGGGGCCCACGTTATGTGCTGGAATCCCAGCGGGATTCATACATTCAACCCCAACACCCTGTCCAGGAGACCCCCATGAAGAAGATGCTTTCCCTGATGGCCCTCGGCCTGTGCCTGTCCATGGGCGTGGCCCATGCCGCCGACGAGAAAAAACCCACGGCCCAGCAGAACAAGATGACCACCTGCAACAAGGATGCGGGTGACAAGAAGGGCGACGAGCGCAAGGCCTTCATGAAGGAATGCCTGAGCGCCAAGCCCGCCGCCCCGGTGACCCAGCAGGACAAGATGAAGGCCTGCAACGCCGATGAAAAGGCCAAGACGCTCAAGGGCGACGAACGCAAGAAGTTCATGAGCGAGTGCCTGAGCAAGAAGGCCTGAGCCCCGTCCGCACCGAAGGAAAAGCCCGCGACAGCGGGCTTTTTTGCGTACGGCTCACACTACCTGGGCCGGCCGGCGTCGATCCAGGCCTGTGTCTTGCCAAAGGGCAGCCGGTATCGCGCGCAGTTGTAGGGCTGCAGGTGCTGCAATTCGGTATCCACGATGGCATCAAAGGCGGCCCGGTCGGCTTGCGGGACGCCCAGCGCATCCACGGCCTTGCCCACGGCCAGCCCGTAGTACACGACCTGGCGGATGGCTTCACCCAGCTGCTCGCGGTAGCGCGAGCGCACCGGGTCCGGGCCACCCAGGGATTCGACGATCGCGTTGTACTTCAGGATGGAGCGGCGATAAGTCCATTCAAACAGCTCCACCGCCAACGACACATCGCAGCGTTCATAGACGCCCAGCATGGCCAGCGCGTAGTCGTGGGACTCCACATCCAGGAACGACAGCGGCGCGCAGTTGGACAGCATCAGCGGCATGTTGGCGGCCAGCCGGCTGGTGCGCTTGTTACCGTCTGCAAAAGGCTGCAGGTAGGCCAGGTTGACCCACAGGAAAAATGCCGCCTCCACCGCGTTGTGCACCTGGCGGGCCTTGTCGATGACGGCGCCCAGCATCTCCTCCAGCAGCGTGGGTACCTGCAAGGGCAGGTACACCGAGCCCTGGATGTTGACGATGCGGTTGCGGATCGCACCCAGGTCGGCTGGATCGGGCAACAGGCCATGCATGAGCACGGCCTGCAGGTTGCGTACCACCGGCACCGTGACGCCCTCGGTCGGCACTGCGTCGACCATGAACTCGATGGCCTCCTTGTGGTTGAGCAGCATGGTCGCGTCGCGGTCGTCCCCCGGCGAGCGGCCGCGCTCGAACAGCTCGCGCGTGTCCAGCAGGCTTTTGCGGTTGCCCTCCAGCCGCGAGGATGACCAGGACAGGTCAATGAGCAGTTGCTCCAGCACCTTGCGTGCATAGGTGCCAGCCGGCTGCTGCTCCTTTGAGCGGCCGGCATCCATCAACTGCGTCGCCAGGTTGCCCGGCAGCAGGCTGCTGGTGTTGGGCAGGTAGCGCAGCACAAAATCACGCTTGTAAGACACCGGCGAGCGCGTGCCCAGAGGCGCGCGAAGCGCTGCCACCAGCGGCAGGACGTCGCGGCTCCAGGGGAACGCCGGCCTTGCTGCAACAGGTGCAGCCACAGGTACGGCCACAGGTACCGGTGCGGGCTCCCGGGCCTGCAGCACGAAGGCGCCGGCCGGCTTGCGCAGCATGGCCTCGTACACCACGGCGCGGCCCAAGCCACTTCGTTTCAGCAGATCCTGCGCGACCAGCCGGCCCAGGGCGCGGTTGACCGTGGCACGCGGTTCGCCCAGCTGCCTCTGGATGGCCCCGGCCGCAATGGCACCGGCCTGGGCGCGAACGATATCCAGCACAGCGGTATCGAGGTCACGGGTGGATCGGGGCATTTCTTGTCAAGTGAGTAGATTTTGGAATTCTACTCACAAAGAAATGATTTGATTTGATTTTGACTAGATTTCCCAGCCTCGTGCCAGAAACACCGCCGCCAGAGGAATGAGCGGCAGGATGTGCGCCTGCCACATGATGAGCTTTCGCGTCTGGCGTATCGCATCCGGCTCTGGCAAGGCCCCTGTTGCGAGCCATGCACGGCGCCAACGGATGAACGTGCGTGTGGGCCGGATGGACAACAGGCCGATCACGACAAACAGGCCGAACTTCACATACAGAAGCCAGTTGCCGCCATACCATTGGGCGCCCTTGGCACCCAGGAACACGCGCAGCAGCCCCGTGACCAGCACCGCCGCGGACGCAATGCCATAGATCATGTCCACCCTGGCCAGGCGCTGCACCACCGCAGCATTGAGCCATTCGGCGCGGCACAGGGCGGCTTCACTCGCCAGGAACACCACCATCGTCAGGATGGCCAGCAGGTGTGCGTAGGCCAGCAGGGCTTCAAGGGTCATGGGGCCGCCTTCCAGAATTCGCTCTGGCTGTAGTTGTGCTTGAGGAAATCGATCCACAGCCGCACGCGCAGCGGCAGGTGCTTGCGCTGCGGGAACACGGCATAGATGCCATTGGGCGGCGCGGCAAAGTCCTCCAGCACCGCCACCAGCCGGCCCGCGGCGATGTCGCCTTCCACCTCCCAGGTGCTGCGCCAGGCAATGCCGTAGCCGGCCAGGCACCAGCCATGCAACACCTGGCCGTCCGAGCAATCGAGCGGGCCACCGGGTTTGAGGTGGATGACCTCATGGCCGTCGCCCGTGGCGATGCGAAACGCCCAGCCGCGGGTTTGCGAGGCGTCACTGGACAGCGACAGGCAGTCAAACCGGGCCAGATCGTTGGGGTGCTGCGGCACACCGTGGCGCTGCAGGTACTCGGGCGTGGCCACGCACAGGCGGCGGTTGTCAGCCAGGCGCACGCTGACCAGGGACGAGTCCGGCATGTCGCCCACACGCACCGCGCAGTCGTAGCCTTCACCGGCCAGGTCCACCACGCGGTCGCTCAGGTTCAGCGAGATCGTCACGTCGGCATGCTGCGCGCGAAACCGCGGCACCAGTGGCGCCACATGGCGGCGGCCAAAGCCCGCGGGCGCGGTGATGCGCAGGTGACCGCTGGCCTTGACGCCGCCGGCGCTGACGCTGGCCTCGGCATTGGCCAGGTCGGCCAGCACGCGCTGGCAATCCTCCAGGAAGGCGCTGCCCTCATGCGTGAGCGAGATGCGCCGCGTGGTGCGCACCAGCAGCTTGACGCCCAGTTTTTCTTCCAGCGCATCCAGGCGCCGCCCCATGATGGCCGGCGCCACGCCCTCGGCATTGGCTGCGGCCGTCAGGCTGCCGCGCGTGGCCACCGACACAAACGATTCGAGCGCCTTGAGCTTGTCCATGCCGCAAATTATGCGGATGAAAGTTAAAAATCAACTCCCTTGAAGCACTGATTGCATTGAAATCATCATCTCAATCTGCGCATCCGTGTACCCCGCGTCGCGCAGCAGTGCCGTGGTGTGCTGGCCGATGGCTGGCGGGTGGCTGCGCACGCCGGGCCGCTCGCCGCCCAGCATCAGCGGCAACAAGGGCACGCGCGTTTCGCGCCCGTCGGGCAGCGTGAGCGGGGCCAGGCCGCCGGTGCCGTTCAGGTGGGGGTCGTCAAACAGGTCCTGCGGGCGCGTGATGGGCGCAAACGGCAGGCCGTGCCTTTCAAACACCGCGCTGAGTTGCGCCGCCGTGTGGCCGGCCAGGCGGGCGCGCAGCAACGGCATCAGCCATTCACGGGCGCGCACACGGTCATTGTTGGTGGCCAGGCGCGGGTCCGCCTTCAGGTCGGCCAGCGCCAGGGCGTCGCAGAAGATCGCCCATTGCGTGTCGCTGACCACCGCCAGGAAGATCTGCCCGCCATCGTTGACGGTGAACACGTCATAGATGCCCCAGGCCGAAATGCGCGCGGGCATCGGATCGGCTGCCTTGCCCGTCACGGCAAACTGCATCATGTGCTGCGCCACGAGGAAGACATTGTTCTCAAACAGCGCGCTTTGCACTTCCTGGCCGTGGCCGGTCTTTTCGCGCTGGGCGAGCGCCGCCATGGCACCGATCGCGCCAAACATGCCGCCCATGATGTCGTTCACGCTGGTGCCCGCGCGCAGCGGATCGCCGGGGCGGCCCGTCATGTAGGCCAGGCCGCCCATCATCTGCACCACTTCGTCCAGTGCAGTGCGGTGGTCATAGGGGCCGGGCAGGAAACCCTTGTGGCTCACATAAATCAGGCGCGGGTTCAGCCGGCTCAAGGTCGCGTAATCCAGCCCCAGCTTCTTCATGGTGCCGGGCTTGAAGTTTTCGCTCACGATGTCGGCCGTGGCGATCAGGCGCAGCGCGGCCTCCTTGCCCTCGGGCTTTTGCAGGTCCAGCGCAATGCTTTTCTTGTTGCGGTTGAACATGGCAAAGAAGCCTGCGCCCGAGCCCAGCAGCCGGCGCGTGTTGTCGCCAGCGATGGGCTCGACCTTGATGACTTCGGCGCCCAGGTCGGCCAGCACCATGCCGCAGGTGGGACCCATGACCATGTGGGTGAATTCGACAACGCGGATGCCGGCGTACGGCAGCTCTTTTTCAGGCATGGGCAGCGTCCTGTGCAAAACCTTGGGGCAGCCCGGCCTCGGGCGTCATGCCGTACAACGGCTCACCGGGCAGGCCCGCCATGAGCGGCGCGCGCGCGGCGATCAGCTTTTCAAGGATCACGCCTGTTCCCACGCCCATGGCCTCGAACATGAAGACCAGGTCCTCCGTCACCACATTGCCCGATGCACCGGGCGCATAAGGGCAGCCGCCCAGGCCGCCCAGCGAGCTGTCAAACGTGCGCACACCCACGTCATACGCCGCCAGGCAATTGGCCAGGCCCAGGCCACGCGTGTTGTGCATGTGGGCGGCTCCGGCCCTGTCACCCAGCTCCGCGCGCAGCCGGGTGAACAGGCGGCGCACCTGGACCGGATTGGCCATGCCGGTGGTATCAGACAGGCCGATCTCGTCCACGCCGGCCTGCGCCAGCGCCACGGCCAGGCGGATCACGTCGTCTTCGGGCACGGCGCCTTGCAGCGTGCAGCCAAAGGCGGTGGAGATACCCACCTCGACGCCCGTGGGCTGTGCACTGGCATCACGCAGCGCGACGATGGCGCGCACCTGCTCCACCATGTCTTGCGGCGTGCGCCGCACATTGGCCATGGAATGGGCCGGGCTGGCCGAGACCGGAATGGTGAGCTTGTGCGCGCCCGCATCCAGAGCCGCCTGCGCGCCCTGCAGGTTGAGGACCAGCGCCATCACCGTCAGCCCGGCCAGCGCACGGGCGTGGCGCACCACCTCGGCGGCGTCCGCCATTTGCGGCAGCAGCTTTGCCGGTACGAAGGACGCCACCTCAATCTCGCGCAGGCCAGCGGCATGCAGCGCCTCAATCCAGCGCAGCTTGGCCGCCGTGGGCATGATGGCCGTGACCGACTGCAGGCCGTCACGCGGACCCACCTCGCTGATGGTCACCTGCGCGGCAGGCGTGACCGGCATCTTGTGCTGTTCCATTAGTTGGAATAAAGTTCTTTCTATTGAAATATTCGCCGGTTTAGCTCCTGCTGTCAAACCACCTTGCCTCATGCCACGCAAAGCCCAGACTGAATCCATTGCAGACGCCCATGCCGCGCCGGGCGGCGTTGCGGCGGTAGACCGGGCGCTCTCGCTGCTGGCGGCATTCCGCCAGGGCGACCTGTCACTGAGCCTGGCCGAGCTGGCCGCGCGCACCCGCCTGTACAAGAGCACCACGCTGCGGCTGCTGGCATCGCTGGAGCATTCCGGCCTGGTGCAGCAGCTGGACGATGGCCGCTACGCGCTGGGCGCCGAGCTGGCCCGCCTGAACGGCGTGTACGCCGCCTCATTCTCGCTGGACCGTGTAGTGCTGCCGGTGCTGCGCCGGCTGGTCGCGCAAACGGGCGAGAGCGCTGCCTACCACGTGCAACAGGGCCAGGGCGCGGACGCGGTCCGGCTGTGCCTGTACCGGGTGGATTCACCCCACCCCGTGCGCGACCACATCAAGGCGGGCGATGTGCTGCCAGCCGACCGCGGCAGCGGCGCGCGCGTGCTGATTGCCTTTGACCCGCAACGCAGCCGCGCCGCCGCGCGCGACCGCAAGCTCTATGCGGCCATCCGCGAGCGCGGCTACTTCGCCGCCGAAGGAGACCGCCTGGCGGGCGTGGCGGGCATTTCGGCGCCGGTGTTCGGCCCGGACGGGCAGATCGCGGCGGCGCTCACATTGACCATGCCGGCCCACCGGTATGACGAACGCCACGTCAAGCCGGTGCTGGAAGCCGCGCGCGAACTCAGCGGCCTGGCAGGCCCTACTCCGCCTTGAAGCCGGACGCCTTGATCGGCGCTTCACGGCGGCTCAGGGTGTCTCCTTAGCCTGCGGGTCAAGAAAGCTTCAGGCCAGCGCCTGCAGCAAGGCGTGGTTGTGTTCGGGCAGGCCCACGCTGATGCGCAGCCAGTCGGCCATGCCATAGGGTTCCAGCGTCGATACGGCAATGCCGGCCGCCAGCAGGCGGGCATGGGCAGCCTGTGCGGCTTGCGCATCGGCAAAGCGCGTGGTCACGAAATTGCCGGCGGACGGCAGGCACTGCAGCCCCAGCGCCGACAGGCCAGCCATGAGCTGCTCGCGCCCCGCGGCATTCAGCGCATAGCTGCGCGCCAGGTAGCCGTCATCCGCCAGCGCGGCGCGGGCCGCAGCCAGCGCCGGGGTGGTGACGTTGAAGCGCGGGCGCAGGGCGTTGAGCCGCGCGGTGAGCGCCGGCTGCGCCACGCCGTAGCCCACGCGCAGGCCGGCCAGCCCATAGGCCTTGGAAAAGGTGCGCGCCACGATCAGGTTGGGATGGGCGCGCACCCAGTCCATGCTGTTGTAGCGCTGTTCGGGCGACAGGTATTCGGTGTAGGCCTCGTCCAGCAGCACGGTCACGTGCGGCGGCACGCTGGCAATGAAGCCCTGCAGCCAGGCCGGGTCGATGAAGCTGCCCGTGGGGTTGTTGGGGTTGGCCACAAAGATCAGGCGCGTGTCCACATTCACGGCCGCGCGCATGGCGCCCAGGTCGTGGCCGTAGTCGCGCGCGGGCACCACCACGGCCTGGCCCCGGGCCAGAGCCGCCGCCTGCCCGTAGACGATGAAGCCGTACTGCGACCACACCACGCCGTAGCCGGGCTGCACACAGGCCTGCGCCGCCAGCGTGAGGATTTCACTGGAGCCGCTGCCCAGGGTGATCCAGCCGGTGGGCACTTCCAGCCGCGCAGCCAGCGCCGCCTTGAGTTCGCCGCCATTCGCATCGGGGTAAGCGCCGGCGCCCTGCAGCGCCGCAGCCGCCGCCTGCTGCGCGGCCAGGGGCATGCCCAGCGGGTTTTCATTGGAAGCCAGAAGAATCATGGACACAGAAATAGACACGGAAAATATTTAAGACATTAAATATATGCGGCGACGGCACCCCCGCCATTCGGACCTACCCCAACCTGGTGCAGTCCATCCGATTTCTCCGAATTACATACATATTTGTCATTGATAAATCACTTTTCATCAACTTAATGTCACTCAAAGTACCGAATACAGTAACGGCATGGAAAAACCCAAGGCGGTTCTGTTCGATGCCTACGGCACGCTGTTCGACGTGTACAGCGTGGGCCTGCTGGCGGAACAGCTGTTTGCCGGCCAGGGCCAGGCCCTGAGCGTGCTGTGGCGCGACAAACAGATTGAATACACGCGCCTGGTGACCACCAGCAGCCATGGCGCGCACTACCAGCCGTTCTGGGCGCTGACGCAGGCCGCCCTGCGTTACAGCTGCAAGAAGCTGGGCCTGGTGCTCACGCCCGCGCACGAACACCAGCTGATGAACCAGTACCGCCACCTGAGCGCCTTTCCTGAAAACCGCGAGGTGCTGCAGGCGCTGAAGGCCAACGGCATCGTCACCGGCATCCTGAGCAACGGCGACCCCGACATGCTGGGCGTGGCCGTCAAAAGCGCGGGCCTGGACGGCCTTTTGGACCATGTGATCAGCGTGGACCCGATCCGCAAATACAAGACCCACCCCGACGCCTATGCGCTGGGCCCGCAGGCCACCGGCCTGGACGCCCGGCAGATCGCCTTTGTGAGCTGCAATGCCTGGGACGCACTGGCCGCGACCTGGTATGGATTTCGCACGCTCTGGGTCAACCGCTACCAGTTGCCGTTTGAAGAGCTGGGCACGCAACCCACGCGTACAGGCACCAACCTGCGCGACGCACTTTCGTTTTTCTGAATTCCCAAGGAGAAAACCATGACCGCACGCACCCCCGTCCATCGCCTGCAAGTGGCCACCGAGCTGCACCAGTTCATCGAGCAGCAGGTGCTGCCCGGCACCGGCGTGGCCAGCGCCGCGTTCTGGAAGGGCTTTGACGCCATCGTGGCCGACCTGGCACCCAAGAACATCGCGCTGCTGGCAGAGCGCGACCGCCTGCAAAGCGAGCTGGACGCCTGGCACAAGGCCAACCCCGGCCCGATCAAGGCCATGGGCAAATACCGCAAGTTCCTGGAGAAGATCGGCTACCTGGTGCCCGTGCCCGCCAAGGTGCGCGCCACGACGAAGAACGTGGACGCCGAGCTGGCCACGCAGGCCGGGCCGCAGCTGGTGGTACCCATCCTGAATGCTCGTTACGCGCTGAACGCCGCCAACGCGCGCTGGGGCAGCCTGTATGACGCGCTGTACGGCACCGACGCGATTTCCGAGGCCGACGGTTGCGCCAAGGGCCCGGGCTACAACGAAAAGCGAGGCGCCAAGGTCATTGAATACGCACGCCATGTGCTGGACCGCACCGCGCCGCTGAAAGGCGGCTCGCACGTAGGCAGCACCGGCTACGCGGTGGTGGGTGGCCAGCTGGTGGTGACGCTGGCCAACGGCAAGACCGCCGGGCTGAAGAACGCCAAACAGTTCATTGGCTACCAGGGCGACGCGGCCACCCCTTCCGCCGTGCTGCTGCAGCACAACGGCTTGCACCTGGACATCCGCATCAACCGCAAGACGCCGATCGGCGCGAGCGATCCGGCCGGCGTGAGCGACCTGGTGCTGGAAGCTGCGCTGTCCACCATCCTGGACCTGGAAGACTCGGTGGCCGTGGTCGATGCACAGGACAAGGTGCTGGCCTACAGCAACTGGCTGGGCATCCTGAAAGGCACGCTGACCGAGGACGTGAGCAAGGGCGGCACCACCTTCAAGCGTGGGCTGAACCCGGACCGCGTGTACACCAGCCCGAACGGCGGCGAAGTGAAGCTGCACGGCCGCTCGCTGATGTTCGTGCGCAACGTGGGCCACCTGATGACCAACCCGGCCATCCTGTACACGGCGGCCGACGGCAGCGTGAAGGAAATCCCCGAGGGCATCATGGACGCGGTGATCACCACCACCATCGCCCTGCACGACCTGCAAGGCCATGGCAAGGACGGCATCCGCAACAGCCGCACCGGCAGCGTCTACATCGTCAAGCCCAAGATGCACGGCCCCGCCGAGGTGGCTTTTGCTGCGGAGCTGTTCACCCGCGTCGAGAAGGTGCTGGGCCTGAAGGACAGCACGGTCAAGCTGGGCATCATGGACGAAGAGCGCCGCACCAGCGTGAACCTGAAGGCCTGCATTGCCGCGGCGGCGAGCCGCGTGGCCTTCATCAACACCGGCTTCCTGGACCGCACCGGCGACGAGATGCACACCTGCATGCAGGCCGGCCCGGTGCTGCGCAAGGGCGACATGAAGAGCAGCGCCTGGATCCAGGCCTATGAGAAGAACAACGTGCTGGTGGGCCTGAGCTGCGGCCTGCGCGGCAAGGCGCAGATCGGCAAGGGCATGTGGGCCATGCCCGACCTGATGGCCGCCATGCTGCAACAGAAGATTGCGCACCCCAAGGCCGGCGCCAACACCGCCTGGGTGCCCAGCCCCACGGGCGCCACGCTGCACGCGCTGCACTACCACCAGGTCAAGGTGGCCGATGTGCAGAAGGACCTGGAAAAGATCGACGCCGACGGCGAACGCGACGCCATCCTCAACGACCTGCTGAGCATCCCCGTGGTGAAGGCCGCGAAGTGGAGCGACGCCGACAAGCAGCAGGAGCTGGACAACAACGCGCAGGGCATCCTGGGCTATGTGGTGCGCTGGATCGACCAGGGCGTGGGCTGCTCGAAGGTGCCCGACATCCACAACGTGGGCCTGATGGAAGACCGCGCCACGCTGCGCATTTCCAGCCAGCACATGGCCAACTGGCTGCACCACGGCGTGGTGACCAAGGCACAGGTCAACGCCACCTTCAAGCGCATGGCCAAGGTGGTGGACAAGCAGAACGCCAACGACCCGCTGTACAAGCCCATGACCGGCAACTATTCAGGTGCGGCTTATCAGGCCGCGACCGACCTGGTGTTCAAGGGCAAGGAGCAGCCCAGCGGGTATACCGAGCCGCTGCTGCACGCGTGGCGGCTGAAGGTGAAGGCTGGCGCGGCGTGAACCCGAAGCGGTGTGGCCATCACTGTCCATTGTTGTAGGCGTCCACGCACAGGCGTGCGCGCATCGTTCCCGCACCGCACCCGGCGCATCCGTTGCACGATGAACCCCTGTCCCAACCATTGCAAGGAGTTCACATGAACAAGGATCAAGTCAAGGGCCGCATCAAGGAAGCCGCCGGCGAGACGCAGGAGCAGTTCGGCAAGCTGGTCAACAGCAAGGAACAGGAAGCCAAGGGTCACGCCCGCGAGCACGCCGGCAAGGCGCAAAAGGCTGCGGGTGACCTGCGCGAGCAGGCCAGGGACGACGCCAAGGCCGCGTTCAGGAAGCCCTGATCGCCGCTGGTGAATTGCTCCCATCGCGCGGCCAGCCGGTTTCACTGGCAAACTGGCCGCCACGATGTGGAGCCATCACACCTGCGCCCTCGGGGCGTATCACAAGGCCTGCGCCGCTGGTGCAGGCCTTGTGTCGTTGCTGGCGGCAGCCCAGGTACCCGACGCTGCGCTGCGGCCGGTGGTGATCACCGGCACGGCGCCCGGCCAGCAGCGCTGGACAGCGCCCGCCTCCATCGACATCGTGGACGGTGACGAGCTGCGCGCAGGCCAGCTGCAGATCAACCTGTCCGAGGGCCTGGGCCGGGTGCCGGGTCTGACCATCAACAACCGGCAGAACTACGCCCAGGACCTGCAGCTGTCCATTCGCGGGTTTGGCGCACGATCGACCTTTGGTGTGCGTGGCGTACGCCTGTATGTGGACGGCATTCCCGCAAGCGCCCCCGACGGTCAGGGCCAGGCGGCCAACTTTCCCATCGGCAGCGCGGACCGCATCGAGGTCATTCGCGGGCCTTACTCGGCGCTTTACGGCAGCTCGGCCGGCGGCGTGGTCGCGCTGTACACGGTTGACGGCGGCCCCGCTGAGTGGCGCGCGGGCATGGCGGGGGGCGCCGACGGGTTGTGGCGCGCGTCCGCACAGGCCATCGGCATGGCTGGCAGTTACCGCTTCAGCGTGGACGCCTCAACCTTCAGCACACAGGGGCTTCGCTCTCAATCTGCCGCACAGCGTGACACAGCGCACCTGAAGCTGTCGCGCCCTTACGACGGCGGGCGCGTGGTACTGGTGGCCAACCGGCAAACCAGCGATGCGCAGGACCCGCTGGGCCTGTCGCGCGCCGAGTTTGACGCAGACCCGGACCAGACGACACCAGCGGCCCCGCAGTTCAACACGCGCAAATCCGTGCAGCAAACGCAACTGGGTCTTGCCTGGACCCATGCGCTGCGCGATGGCCACAGCCTGCAGCTCATGGGCTATGGCGGCCAACGGGCATTGGTGCAGTACCAGTCCATCCCGCCATCGGCCCAGGCGGCGCCGGGTGCGGCCGGCGGCGTGATCGACCTGAACCGCACCTACGGCGGGCTGAACGCGCGCTGGCGCCTGGACCGCCGGTATGACGGCGGGAAGTTGACCGCATCCGCCGGTCTGGCCTGGGACCGCCAGGACGAAGAGCGCCGGGGGCTCGAGAACTTCAGCGGCACGAGCCTGGGTGTACCAGGCCGCCTGCGCCGGGATGAGGTCAACCGCGCCGATGCGCTGGACCCGTACGCCCAGGCCGAATGGGACACCCCCGGCTGGACCTTCACCGCCGGTGTGCGCCGCACCCGCGTGCGCCTGTCGTCGGCTGACCGCTACATCACGCCCGGCAACCCGGACGACAGCGGCGCCGTGCGCCACACAGCCACGCTGCCGGTGGCGGGCCTGCGCTGGAAGCTGTCGCCCATCGTGCAGGCCTATGCCAGCGCCGGGCGCGGCTTTGAAACACCGACGCTCAACGAAGTGGCTTACCGCGCACCGGGCGGCGCGGGCCTGAACACCGGGCTGCGCGCCAGCCGCAGCCGCAGCCTGGAGGCCGGCCTGCGCGGACGCCATGGCAGCGCCGCCTGGACCGCCACCGTGTTTGACGTGCGCACGCAGGATGAAATCGTGGTGCTGTCCAACACCGGCGGGCGCAGCAGCTTCCAGAACGCCGGGCACACGCGCCGCCAGGGCCTGGAGCTGTCGGGTGAGCTGCAATGGGGCAAGCTGAACCTCAGCTCGGCGCTCACGCTGCTGGACGCCACCTACACCGACGGCTTCCTGACCTGCGCCGCCGCGCCCTGCGCCACACCCGGCCTGGCCGTTCCCGCGGGCAACCGCATCCCCGGCATTGCGCGGCGCCAGGCGTATGCGAAGCTGGCCTGGGAGCCCGGCGTGGCCGGCAGCACGTTCACGTTGGAGCTGCGCCACAGCGGCGCGGTGCCGGTGAATGACAGCAACAACGACGCTGCAGCGGGCTACACCGTGGCCGACTTGGGCGTGCGCCTGCAGCAGACGCACGGACCCTGGCAATGGCGGCAGTTCCTGCGCATTGACAACCTGACCAACCGCCGCCACGCCGGCTCCGTGATCGTGAACGAAGGCAATGCCCGGTACTTCGAGACGGCACCGGGGCGCTCGGCCTACGTGGGGGTGGAACTGGTGCGCCGTTTTGACTGAAACGCTGGCACACTCGGCGCTGTAACACTTTCACACAGGAAGTCTCCCATGCGCCGCTTGCCCGTTCCTGCCAACCGCACCCGTCCCACCCGCCTTGCCGGCGTTGCCAGCCTTGCGCTGGGCCTGTCCGCCTGCGGCGGCGGTGGCGGTGGCACCGACATCGTGACCTCCGTGCCTGTGGGCGACACGATCGTGGTGACGGAATCGGGCCAGGTCGCGTCGTTCAACCGCGCCACGCCGGATACACAGGTCGGCACAAGGGCGGTCTCGGGCCTGCAGTCCGGCGAGACCGTGGCCGGCATCGACTTCCGCCCGGCCAACGGCCTGCTGTATGCGTTGGGCAGCCGGGGCAACCTCTACACGCTGGATGCATCCACCGGCCGTGCCACGTTTCGCGCGGCGCTGAAAGCTGCTGCCGGCGACGACGCCCCCTTCACCGGCCTGCTGGGCACGCAGTTCGGCGTGGACTTCAACCCCGTGGCCGACCGGCTGCGCGTGGTCAGCAACACCGGGCAGAACCTGCGCATTGACGTGGACAGCGGCGACACCATCACCGACGGCAACCTCACCCGCACCAACGAAGCCGGTCTGGCCGTGCCACCCACGGCCACCGCCGCCGCGTACACCAACGCTTTTCGCGGCGCCACGTCCACCACGCTGTATGTGCTGGACCTGACGCTGGCGCTGCGTTCGGTGGTCAACCCGCCCAACAACGGCGTGCTGACCAGCGATGCCACGCTGGGCGTGGTGGGCAGCGGCGTGAACGGTTTTGACATTGAATCGCGCAGCACCACTGGCTATGCGGCCATCCGCTCGGGCACCGCGCTGTCGCTGTACCGCATCGACCTGTCGGCCGCCGCCAACGCAGCGACGCGGCTGGGCGGCATCGCGGGCGTGGAAACCATCTCGGGCCTGGCGCTGGTGCAACCCGATTGACGGGCGGGACCCAAGGCCCCAGCGGCGCTTACTCCAGTGATTTGAGCCAGTCCGCCAGCGGCTTGGACGCCGCGTCGGCCGTGCCCTTGCGGTCTGCCTTGACCGTTTCATAGCGGCTTTGCGGGTGCGGTGGCGCCTTGGCAAAGGCAAAGGCTTCGCCACGCTGGAACAGGGGGTCGTCCGTGCCCAGCACCCACAGCACCGGCGTGTGCTGGCGCAGGGCCATCGCCGTGGCGGGCAGGCCGCCAATGCCGGGGGCGTCGGCCTCCGGCGCCAGCGCCACCACGCCATCGGCATCGCCCACCGCACCGGCATAGGCCATGGCTGCGTTGGCACCAAAACCGGCGCCGCCCACCAGCACCCGCTTGTAGCCCTGCTGGCGCAGGTCTCGGATGTGGCGCGTGACTTCCTGCCAGGCTCCGGGCAGATCCTTGTCGTTGGCGCGGCGCTGCGACCAGGGCATCTCCACCGCCTTGACCATGCAGGTGGCCTGCAGCTTGCGCCCCAGCGCCGCCATGGGGGCGGCCGAGCCGCCCCGGTCATGCATGAGCACCAGTGCGCAGGCCTTGCTGTCGGCCTGGGCCCAGGCCAGGCCGGCGCTGGACAACGTGGCCGCTGCCAACGCCAGGCGCAACACGGCGCGCCGGGCCGTCAGGTTGTGGCACATCAGGTTGTTGTGGATCATGGCTTTGTCTCCTGCGTTCATCATGGCACCACCCGGGCAGGCCGCGCACCCGTTCAGACCCTGATGGCCCCGGCACGCGGCGGTAGACTTGGGGCACCACCATGTCCATGCCCGCCCCGCCGGACCCCCAACACTGCCCGCTGTGCGGCCAGGCCAACCTGTGTGCCATGGAGGCCGCCCGCCTGACAGGCCAGCCGCAGGGGCCATGCTGGTGTACGCAGGTGGACTTCAACCGCGCGGCGCTCGCGCGCATCCCGGCGCAGGCGCGCCGCAAGGCCTGCATCTGCCAGGCCTGCGCCACACCGGCCTCCACGCAGCAACACCCGGCGTGAACGAACACCACACCCTCGCCTCGCTGCGCGGGCGCTACGGCCCGCGCTACCGGTGGCTGCTGTTGCTGTCGGTGATGATCGGCACGATGGCGTCCATCATGTCGTCCACCATCGTGAACGTGGCCATTCCCGACATGAGCCACCACTTCGCGCTGGGCCAGGAACGCGCGCAGTGGGTCAGCTCGGGCTTCATGGTGGCCACGACAGCCTCCATGCTCACCACGCCCTGGCTGCTGGCACGCTATGGCTACCGCCACACCTACGTGGGCGCCATGCTGCTGCTGATGGCCGGCGGCGTGGTGGGGGGCTTTGCCAACCACTTCCCGCTGGTGCTGGCCGCGCGCGTGGCCGAAGGGCTGGCCGCCGGCATCGTTCAGCCCATTCCGGCCATCATCATCCTGCGCGCATTCGAGCCCGGTGAACAGGGCCGCGCCAGTGGCATCTTCGGCATGGGCGTGGTGTTGGCGCCAGCCCTGGGCCCCAGCATTGGCGGCGTGCTGGTGGACCTGTTTGGCTGGCGCTCGATCTTCTTCATGGTGGTGCCGTTCTGCCTGGCATCGTTGTACATGGCGTACCGCTTCGTGCCCGTGACCTCACCCGGCGGAGTGGCAGCCAACCGCGGCGGCGCGCCGCTGGACTGGCGCGGCCTGCTGCTGGGCAGCGCGGGTACGCTGTGCCTGCTCAACGGCCTGGTGGAACTGCACGGCCACAGCGCCACGCGTGCCGCCGGCCTGCTGGCCTGCGCGGCGGCCGCCCTGGTGGCCTTTGTTTGGTGGCAGCGCCGGCTGCTGGACAGCGGGCGCGAGACCCTGATGAACCTGGGCGTATTCAGCCACCGGCAGTTCGCCATGGGCAGCATCGTGGCATTCATCTACGGCACCGCCCTGTTTGGCTCCACCTACCTGCTGCCCGTTTACCTGCAGCTGGGGCTGCAGCTGTCGGCGTCGCACGTGGGCGCGCTCCTGCTGCCCTCGGGCTTTGTGCTGGCCCTCACGATTGCCGGCGTGGGCCGGCTGGCCGACCGGCAACCCACCTACCTGCTGGTCAGCATCGGGCTGGCGCTGCTGGCCGCGTCGTTTGCGGTGATGGTGCTGGTGGACACAACCACCGCGCTGTGGGTGCTCGTCGCCTTCGCCATCCTGGGGCGAGTGGGCCTGGGCTTCATCCTGCCGTCGCTCAACCTGGGGGCCATGCGCGGGCTGTCGCCGGCACTCATCCCGCAGGGTGCAAGCACCATCAATTTCGTGCGCATGCTGGGCGGAGCCGCGGGCGTGAGCCTGTGCGGCATCGTGCTCGAATGGCGTCTGGCCTCGCACGGCGATTCGCTGGCCAACCCCACCACCAGCCCGGCGCGGCTGGCGGCGTTCAATGAGTCCTTCCTGATGCTGGCCGCGCTGTGCGCGCTGGCATTGGTGGCCGCGTGGCAACTGCGCGAGAACAAGCAATAAGGGCCTGACACCATGTGCCAGCTGCTGGGCATGAACTGCAACACCCCCACCGACGTGATGTTCAGCTTCACCGGCTTTGCCGAGCGCGGCGGGCGCACCGACCACCATGCCGACGGCTGGGGCATTGCGTTCTTCGAAGACAGGGGCGTGCGCCATTTCGTGGACCACCAGGCAGCCTGTGATTCGCCGGTGGCCGAGCTGATCCGCCGCTACCCGATCAAGAGCGAAAACGTGATCGCGCACATCCGCAAGGCCACGCAGGGCGCGGTGAACCTGCAGAACTGCCACCCTTTCGTGCGTGAGCTGTGGGGCCGCTACTGGGTGTTCGCCCACAATGGCGACCTGAAGGACTTCCACCCCCGGCTGCACGGCGCGTTCCGCCCCGTGGGCAACACCGACAGCGAACGGGCGTTCTGCTGGATCATGCAGGAGCTGGCCAAGTCGCACGCCGGCGTGCCCAGCGTGGACGAGCTGACCCTGACGCTGCGCGAACTGGTGCCACGCATCGCAGCGCATGGCACGTTCAATTTCCTGCTGTCCAACGGCCAGGCGCTATGGGCCCATGCGTCCACGAACCTGTGCTGGGTGGAGCGGCGCCACCCGTTTGCCCACGCCCAGCTGGCCGACGACGACCTGAGCGTGGACTTTGCGCAGGCCACCACGCCCCATGACCGCGTGGCCGTGGTGGTGACCACGCCGCTGACCACCAACGAGCAATGGACAGCGTTTGCGCCAGGCGAACTGCGCGTGTTCGTCAATGGCCAGGCGCAGGCCTAGGCTGCCAGCGCGGCTTCCAGCGCGGTGATGAACATGGCCGGCACGTCAAAGCCCGTCTGCTGCGTGATCTCCTGAAAGCAGGTGGGGCTGGTGACGTTGATCTCGGTGAGGCGGTCACCGATCACGTCAATGCCCACCAGCAGCAGGCCGCGCGCGGCCAGCACGGGCCCCATGGCGCGGGCAATGGCCCAGTCGCTGTCGGACAGCGGTTGCGCCACGCCCAGGCCGCCGGCGGCCAGATTGCCACGCACCTCGGTGCCCTGCGGAATGCGCGCCAGGCTGAACGGCACGGGCTCGCCGCCGATGATGAGGATGCGCTTGTCGCCCTGGGCGATCTCGGGCACGAAGCGCTGGACCATGATGGTCTCAGACCCGTCCTTGTTCAGCGTCTCGATGATGGAGCCCAGGTTCAGCGCATCGGCCTTCACGCGGAAGATGCCCATGCCACCCATGCCGTCCAGCGGCTTCAGGATGATGTCCTGGTGCTCCGCGTGGAAGGCCCGCACGTCGTCGGCGCTGCGCGTGACCAGCGTGGGGCTCACGTACTGCGGGAACTCCATGATGGCAAGCTTTTCCGGGTGGTCGCGCAGCGTGCGTGGCTTGTTGAACACCCGGGCGCCCTCGCGCTCGGCCTGCTCCAGCAGGTGCGTGGCGTAGAAGTATTCGCTGTCAAACGGCGGGTCCTTGCGCATGATGACGGCGTCAAACTCCGCCAGCGGCACAACGGGCGTGCTGGTCTCGTTGAACCACTCGTCGTCCGCGCCGGTCAGCGTGATGTTGCGCACCGTGGCGCACACCACGCCGCCCGAACGCCAGGCCAGGTGGCGCGGCTCGCACGCGGCAATGCGGTGGCCACGATGCTGGGCCTCGCGCATCATGGAAAACGTGGTGTCCTTGTAGGTCTTGAAGGATTCGAGCGGGTCGGCGACAAAGAGGATGTTCATGGCTTTGGTTCGTTACGTCGCCCGTACTGTTGCACAAACAAGGCAATCGCGCCTGCGACGACACCCCAAAACGCCGATCCGATTCCGGCTATTGAGACCCCGCTCAACGTGACGAGGAAGGTGATGAGCGCGGCCTCGCGGTGGTTGTCATCCTTCAATGCCACGGCCAGGCCGCTGCCGATGGTGCCCAGCAGCGCCAGGCCGGCAATGGCCACGACCAGCTCTTTGGGGAAGGCCGTGAGCAGCCCCGTGACCGCCGCGCCGAAAATGCCAATCAGCACGTACAGCACCCCGCAGGACACCGCCGCTGTATAGCGTCTGGCCGGATCTTCATGCGCCTCACGGCCCATGCAGATGGCCGCCGTGATGGCCGACAGGCACAGCGCAAACGCGCCAAATGGCGCCAGCACCAGCATGGCCACGCCGGTCACGGTGATGAGTCTGGAAATCGGCATGTCATAGCCCGCGGCGCGGATCGCGGCCACGCCCGGCAGGTTCTGCGAGGCCATGGTCACCACAAACAGCGGCAGCGCCAGGCTGGTGATGGCGCCCAGGCTGAATACCGGCGCGGTGAACACGGGCACGGCAAAGTCCAGCGTCACGCGCGACCAGGCCATGCGGCCCGTGGCCGCCGCATATGCAACCGCCACGGCCAGCGTGGCCACCACCGCGTAGCGTGGCGCCAGCCGCTTGCCCAGCAGGTAGGTGGCCAGCATCAGCAGCACCAGGGCCAGCGCCGTCTGCGCCGCGGCGAATGCCTGCAGGCCAAAGCGCGCCAGCACGCCGGCCAGCAGCGCCGAGGCAATGGCCATGGGAATGCGGTTCATGACCCGCTCGAACCAGCCCGTGACACCCGCCAGCGTGATGAGCGCGCCACATACCAGGAAGGCGCCCACGGCCTCGGCCATGGAAAAGCCCCCCGCCAGCCCGGCCGTGGCCAGCACCGCCGCGCCCGGCGTGGACCAGGCCACCATGACCGGCTGGCGCAGTACCAGCGACGGAATGGCCGTGCACAGGCCCATGCCCAAGCCCAGGGCCCACATCCACGAGCTGATGAGTTCAGGCGTGGCGCTGAACGCCTGCGCCGCCTGGAACACGATGGCCACCGAGCTGGTAAAGCCCACCAGCACGGCCACGAACCCGGCGGTAAAGGCCGACAGGCTCAAATCTTTGAGGAAGCGCATGGGCAACGATTCTGCCCGTTTGCGCCAGCAATGTTTTACTTGCGCGTCTTGCGCATCGTGGCCGCAATGCGCCGTGCCGCGGCACGGTGTGGCTCCGACGTCTGGGCGATGCCTTGCATGGCGGCGGTCATCTGCAACGTGTCCTGCAACGATGACTCTGCGCCAAACCGCATCAGTTGCTTGGTCATGCGGGTGATTTCGGGTGGGTGCCGCGCAATGCGCATGGCGGTAGCCTGCGCCTCGTCCATCAGCCGCTCGGACGGTACCACGCGCGACACCAGCCCCATGGCCAATGCGGCAGGCGCCTCGATGAAGTCGCACGTCAGCGCCATTTCCATCGCGCGCGACAGGCCTACCACGCGCGGCAGGAACCATGCGCCACCATCGCCGGGCATCAAACCCACGCGCAGGAACGACTCGGCAAACACGGCTTTTTCGGAGGCAATGCGCACATCGCACATCAGCGCCACGTCCAGTCCGCCGCCAATGGCATGGCCATTGACCGCAGCAATGGTAGGTACGGTAAGCCCATAAACTGCATGCGGGATCTTGTGCACCTGCGTCAGGTTGATGTCGCGGGCCCACAAGGGGTCTTCAGACGCAAAAATGCCCATGCGCTCGGTCATGTCATCCATGTTCCCACCTGCGGAGAATGCCTCGCCCGCGCCGGTGATGATCAGCGCATGAATGTCGTCGCGCGCATTGATTTCGCTGCAGGTCGCCTGCAAGGCATCCATCATCGCGAAGGACATTGAATTGCGCGACGGCGCATCATTCAGTGTCAGCACAGCGATGCCGTTGGCGACAGAAAGTTTGGTCAACACGGCAGAGGTCGGGGTCTTGGGCATGGTCGGCTCTCAGGTTTGGGTCATGCGCCGGCGGGCGGCAGCGATGGCGCTGGCATCGCCGCACTGCTCCAGCGCGTCAAGATACAACGTCCAGCCGCGCCGGTTGTGCGGGTGCGAGCGGGTGCGCGCCGCCAGCAAGGCCAGCGTATCGGGCGCGCCACGGTCTGCGCGGAAAGCAGCCTCGGCGCGCACGCCGGCAAACAGGTCGCGTTGCGCATGACTTCCGCCCACGCGGTACAGGTGCGGGGCGGCTTCGGCCAAGCCTTGCACGGCATCAGCATGGCGTCCCTGGCGAAATGCAACCAGCCCCTTCGCGGCGGGCACTGCGGCCAGGCGGTACAGCCCCGCGTCGGCGGCTTCGGACTGCGCGTAAGCCTCCATCAAGCCGACCATGCGCTGCGCAAGTTCGCGGTGTTCGGGTTCCGGGCTGCTGGTCAGCGCCAGCACGAAGTGCAGGTCGGCAAAGGCCAGCACGCGCTCCTCAGTGCGGCTGGCCACCTTGGCGGCAACAGCCCGCCAACGGTCGCCCACATCGGTCCCCGCGAGCTCCAGGCGCAGCAGCATGGACGCATCATTGCAGGCATCCAGGTATTCGGTGGCGCCATCGGAATAGACGATCTGGTCGTAGTCGAGCAGCGCGTTGGTGTAGTCGCCTGACTCGAACCGGAACAGCGCCTTATGCCATGCCACGTGATAGCGAAAGTTATTGATGCCGTGCCACTGCCCGGCCATAGTGTCGATCCAGGCCACGCCCTCCGCGGTGCGCCCGGTGGCTTCCAGGGCATGCGCGACGGCATGAATGCCCCAGGGGTCGGAGGGTTGGCGCGCCAGCGCCTCACGTCCTACGGCTTCGGCCTGCCACGGGTTGCCGCACTCTTCCAGCCCAAAGGCGTACATGCTCTGAAGGTAGGAATAGGCATCGTCTTCAGGCGACCAGAAGTCGAGCACTGCAGCCACGCCATCACGCACATTGCGCGAATCGCCCACGTAGAAGTGGCCAAAGTGGGCCATCTTGATGGCCAGCACATCACGCGGATGCAGTGTGGCGATCTGCTGCCACAACGCGGTCGCGCGGCCCAGGGAATGATTCGTCCACGCATCCAGCGCGCGCGCATGCAGGCGTTCACGCGGGTTCAGTTGCGCTTCAATCGCCAGCAGCCGCTGCGCGTCCTGGCGCGCCTTGCCCACGAGCGCACCCACGCCCATGAGCATGAAGAAGTACCCGCGCAGACACTGGGCCATGGGCATGTCAGGGTCCGCCGCCAGCAGCGCCTTCAGTGACGCGCCCGTGTCCTTGCTGAACGACAGGTAATTCATCACCGCCCCGTCGAATGCCGCGGACGCCACATCACCAGCGGCGGTGAACTGCAAGCCGTGCCTGTTGCGAACTTGCGGCATCAGGGACTCCCGGGGGCAGAAAAGGCCTGCATGCCGGTGATGGCGCGGCCCAGGATCAGGGCATGCACGTCGTGCGTGCCTTCATAGGTGTTCACGGATTCGAGGTTCATCATGTGGCGGATGATGTGGTATTCATCGGAGATGCCGTTGGCGCCCAGCATGTCGCGCGCCACGCGGGCGATGTCCAGTGCCTTGCCGCAATTGTTGCGCTTGACGATTGATATCGCCTCAGGTGAAACGCTGCCGTCGTCCATCATGCGCGCCACGCGCAACGCGGCGTGCAGGCCCAGTGTGATTTCGGTCTGCATGTCAGCCAGCTTCTTCTGCACCAGTTGGTTGGCCGCCAGAGGCCGGCCAAACTGGTTGCGGTTGACAACGTAGTCGCGGGCCTGATGCCAGCAGGCCTCTGCAGCGCCAATCGCACCCCACGAAATACCCAGTCGCGCCTTGTTCAGGCACGAGAAAGGCCCGCGTAGCCCGACAACACCGGGCAGCATGCGGTCAGCCGGCACGGCCACGTCGTCCAGCGATATGGTGCCCGTGATGGAGGCGCGCAGCGAGAATTTACCTTCGATGCGGGCGGTGGAGAGGCCCTTCATGGCGCGGTCCAGGATAAAGCCGCGGATCAACCCCTCATCGTCCTTGGCCCAGATCACGAACACGTCGGCAATCGGAGAATTCGTAATCCACGACTTGGCGCCGCTCAATCTGTAGCCACTGCCCACGCGGCGCGCGCGTGTGACCATAGAGCCAGGGTCTGACCCGTGGTCCGGCTCGGTCAGGCCAAAGCAGCCGACCGATTCGCCGCGCGCCATGGCGGGCAGGAACTGCTGGCGCTGTTCTTCGGAGCCGAATGTGTGGATCGGGTACATGACGAGGCTGGACTGGACGCTGACGGCGGAACGGTAAGCGCTGTCAGCGCGCTCCATTTCGCGGCCGATGATGCCGTAGCACACGTGATTGACGCCGGCGCAGCCGTAGCCTTCCAGGGTCGCACCGAGCAGGCCCAGCTCACCAAGCTCGGTGAAGATGGCGCGGTCGAACCGTTCGTTGCGGTTGTCGCTGACGATGCGCGGCATGAGCTTCTCGGTGCAGTAGCGGCGCACGGACTCCTGCAGCATCCGCTCCTCGCCGGACAGCATCTGGTCAAAGCCGAATGGGTCTGTCCAGTCGAATCGCGGGCCTGGCGCCGCGTCGATCTTTGCAGGTTTTGCCGCGCCTGCGGCATCTTCTTTGTGGGCTGTTTCCATGTATGGCCTGGTTTTCGGGAAGGGGTGAAACGGCCGCCATCCAGGGCGGATGACCGATGGTCAGCGCCCGGCCGTGGCGCGTCAACGCACAATAAGTGCTGTGGGGTTGAGTTTTGCTGTGCCATACGATGGGTTACTGCGCAGGGTTGTTGCAGAGCACAAGCGATGCGCGTTACGCTTGGCTCATTGCCTGCCTATTGATTGCGGAAAAGCACGCTTCTGATGTACCCCAACCCCTCGTTCCGGCGTTTGCCACCGCTCAACGCCTTGCGCAGTTTCGAATCCGCTGCACGACATGAGAGCTTCCTCAAAGCCGCTGCAGAGCTGCACGTGACGCCCGGCGCGGTGAGTCGCCTGGTCAAGTCGCTGGAGGACTATCTCAAGGTGGACCTGTTCCTGCGCTCCCATCGTGGCGTCGCGCTGACCGACGAGGGCCGCGAATACGCCAACGCCATCGGCAAGTCGCTTGAAATGATGGCCAACGCTACCGACCGGCTGCTGCAAAGCTTTCGCGAGCCAACGCTGAGCATCTGCTGCTATCCAACCTTCGCCGTGCATTGGCTGATCCCGCGCTGGGGCGAATTCCAGGCTGCGTTCCCTGAAGCCCTGATCGACCTGCGCACCACGCTGTCGCCCGAGCTGGAAGACCCCGATGCGTACGACATGATCGTTCGCATCGGGCGCACACGCGAGTCGCAGGAAGTCAACGGCATTGTCAGCGAGCGGGTGCTGGACGTGGACTCGTTTCCCGTGTGTTCGCCGGAGTTTCTTGCGCGCAATCCGTCAGCGGCGGTAGCAGAAGAACTACCCCACCTTCCGTTGATTCACGCCGCGCTGCGCCCCGAAGACTGGGACCGCTGGCTTGCGTCCGCCGGCAGCACGGAAAGGGTGGGCCAGCGCGGCATGATGTTCGAGAGCCTGACACTTGCCTACAACGCCGCGCTGTCCGGCGTGGGCGTGGCGATAGGCGTGCATGCCTTTGTCGCGGCAGACCTGGCGGCCGGCCGGTTGGTGCAGCCGGTCAGGCATGTGCGGCGCAGCGAGAGCGGCTTCAATATGTACTACAGCACGGCGCGCGCGGCCAAGCTGCCGCGCCTTCGCAGCGCGCTGGACTGGATCCGCCACCAGCGGGAACTCGCGCGCCGGATGCGCGGCTGAGCCCGTTCAGGCCAGAACGATGGACGCGTCCGCAATTACCACCGAGTTGTCCTGCCCCCCAGGAAGCACAATCACAGGATTGAGGTCCAGCTCCGCCACCAGATCGCTCACCCCAGCGTAGAACTGCGACACGGATGCCACCGTTCGCGCAAAGTGCGCCAGGTCTGCCCGCGGCTTGCCGCGGGCGCCGTCGATGACCGCAAAGGCCTTGTGCGCGCGGATGGCGGCCTCGGCTTCGGCTTCGTCCAGTGGCGCCAGGCGGATCACTGCCCGGCCAAACAGCTCCGCATAGATTCCGCCCGCGCCGACCACCACGACAGGACCGAACGTGGCGTCGTGACGGCAGCCCACGAACCACTCCAGCAAGCCACCCTGCACCATGTCCTCGACCAGCACTTCACCACCGGCGAATCCGGCATCGTCGGCCCGCTGCTGCATGGCCCGCACCCGAACTTCCACCTCATCCTGAGGGACGCTCAGGTGCACCAGGCCCTGTTCAGACTTGTGCATGGCGGCATCACAGCAATACTTCACCACCGACAGACCCACACCACCACGCGCAGGCAGCGGCAGGCCCATGGCGGCAAGCACGCGCTTGCTGTCAGCCTCGTGAATCTGGCGGCGACCCTCGGCACGCCAGCCTTGCAGTGTGTGGCGCACCGCCGCCAGCGCATCAGCATCCGGGTTCAGGAAATCATTCATGGGCATGGGAAGGCGTCATCCGATGGAGGCGTCGCCGCGCAGCGCGCAGAACGCATTGGCGGCACGCGCGGTGTTGTCATAAACAGGCACCCCGGCCTCAGCCAGGATCGCCAGCGATTCCGGCGTCTGCTGTACGCTGCCTGTCCAGCAGACGATCACCGGCTTGTCCGTGGAGCGGAACAGCCGCACGATGGCCTGCGCATAACGCGGGTTGCGTATGAAGGTTGATATCACGGCAAAGCCGTCAATGCCTTCGGCCTGCGACACCACCGTCAGCGCATTCTCGAAAAGATCTTCCTGTGTAAGCACCGCGCCCGTCAGATCCACCGGGTTGCGCGTCGCGCCAAACACCGGGACGATAGCGTCCAGCCGCGCGCGCGTGGCGGCGTCGAACGCCGGCACGCTGAAGCCGCGCATCTCCAGCAGGTCGGCCAACTCCACGGCCAGTCCGCCGGCCACCGACAGCACACCGATCCGCTGGCCGCGCAGCGCCTTGCCGGCGGCGATTGCCGCAGCGGCATCAACCGCGGTGGCGCTATCGCGCGCACGGACAATGCCCAGCTGTTCGAACACACCGTCAACTACCGCGTCGTCGCCCGCGATCGCCCCTGTGTGGCTGCTGACGGCGGCTGCACCCGCGGTGCTGCGCCCGCTTTTGACCACCACCAGCCGCTTGGACGGATGCAAGGCCCGTGCAGCCTGCGCAAAGCCCCGGCCGTCCTTGATCTGCTCCAGGTAACAGAGGATCACACGCGTCGAGGGCTCGGCGTTCAGTGCATTGATGTAGTCTGTGATGGTGATCGATGTTTCGTTGCCTGAACTGACGAAGCAGCTCAGCCCGGTGCCGCGCTGCATGAGCCGGTTAGCCATGTAGCCGCCCATGGCACCTGACTGCGAAATGATCGCCACCGCGCCCGGCACCATGCCGTCATACATCGGGCTGAACGTCATCTGCAGCCGCGCCAGCGGCACCACCACGCCCTGGCAGTTGGGGCCGATCAATGCGAGGCCTGCCGCTTCGCAACGCGCGCGCAATGACGCCTCCAGCCGGCGGCCCTCGCTACCGGTCTCGGAGAACCCCGAGGCAATCGCAACCGCTACCTTCACGCGTCCGCGCGGGACCTGGTCCAGGGCATCCAGCAGGTGGTGGGCGGGTACCGCGAACAGCGCCACGTCCACCACTTCGGGAATTTCGGCGAAAGAGCCCACGACCGTCGCGCCGTCGACCTTCGCCGTTCCCCCGGCGCCGCCTGCACGGCCAACGCCGTAGATGCGCCCGGCAAAGCCGTTGCGGATCACGTTGGCAAGAATCAGGTTGCCCAGCTTGGCGGGGTCGGCGGACACGCCAAACACCGCCACCACCTTCGGCGACAGGAGGCTTTCCAGGGCTGCGTTTGTAGAGGCGCTCATTCAGCTTTCAGGCCGATGCGTTTGACCAGCTCACCCCATTTGCGCGTGTGCTGTTCCAGCTCGACGCCCATCTGTTCGGGCGTGGACGCGGGCAGTTGCCATCCCAGTGCGTCGATATAGCGGGCCTTGGCCTCGGGCGTGGCGAGCGCGGCGGCGATTTCCTGCTGCAGCTTTCTGACGATGTCCGGCGGAATGCCGCGTGGGCCGGCGATGCCGAACCATTCGTCGGCCTCGAAGCCCGGCAGCACTTCGCCAATGGTCAGCAGGTCGGGGAACACCTGCGAGCGCGCAGTGCCGGTAACGGCCAGCACCTTGAGCTTGCCGCTGCGCACCTGCGGCAGCACCGAGCCCAGGTCCAGCACGCCAAAGGGAAGCTGCCCGCCCAACAGGTCGCTCAAGGTCGCCGCGCCTCCCTTGTACGGCACGTGGACGAACTTCGTGCCAGCCAGTTGGTTCACCAACTCCATGGAAAGATGCGCCATGGAGCCGACTCCGGACGTGCCGTAGTTGCTGTATTTGGCGGGATCGGACTTTTGCAGCGCAATCAGTTCGCGCAGCGAAGAAGCGGGCACCGACGGGTGCGCCACCACCAGCTTGGGCGCGCGGTTGAGGATGGTGATGGGCGTGAAGTCGCGCGGCATGTCGTACGGCATTTTGGCTTGCATGGCCGGCATGATGGTGTGGCCGGTCACCAGCAGCACTAGCGTATAGCCGTCCGGCGGCGCCTTGGCCGCCGCGTCGGCGCCGATCATGCCGCCGGCACCGGGCCTGTTGTCCACCACGACGGTCTGTTTCCAGCGCTCTGAAAGCCGCTGCGCAACGAAGCGCGTCACACCATCGGCGGGGCCGCCAGCGGTAAAGGGAACGATGATCTTGATGGGCTGCGACGGGTAGGTGGCGGCAGTCTGGGCGTGTACCCAGCCCGCGCACCACAGCATCGCGAGAACAAGCAAATGGCGCATGAATTGATCCTTTCGGCGTATTGGATGTCAACGACCCCGGCATTCGCAAGGCGGTTGCCCTGCGCTGTATCGAGGCGGCCATTCTTCGCTGGCGGCGCCCCATGGGGCAAACGAGTTTTTGGTCCGCGCAATTGACTAAAGCTCATTGCTGCAACGCACCACGACATCTGGCATCGGCTTGAGAAATTCTCAAGCCGCAAGACCAAATAGTCGTTTGCCCGCCTTTGCCGAGCGGCTTACATTGCCCCAGCATCAACAGAGGAGTATCAGTGCCATGAGAGAAGCCGTCATCGTCTCCACCGCCCGCACGCCCATCGGTAAAGCCTACCGCGGCGCACTCAACAATACCCACGGCGCGGAGCTGGGCGCGCATTCGCTGCGCCACGCCGTGCAGCGCGCGGGCATAGATCCTGCGGAGGTCGAAGACCTCATCATCGGTTGCGGCATGCCCCAGGGCGCAAGCGGCTACAACATCGGCCGCCAGGTGGCCATCCGTGCCGGGCTGCCGATCGAGACCGGCGGCACCACGGTCAACCGCCTCTGCGCTTCGGGCCTGCAGGCCATCGCCATCGCGGCACAGCGCGTGATCGTGGACCAGGTGCCCGTCATGGCCGCAGGCGGGCTGGAATGCATCAGCCTGGTCCAGGATGAGCACCACGGCGGACTGAAGAAAAGCGCGTGGATCGACGCGCACAAGCCCGGCACGTACGACGCGATGCTACGCACCGCGCAGAACGTTGCCGAACGCTACAACGTCAGCCGCGACAAGCAGGACGACTATGCCTTCAGCAGCCAGATGCGCACCGCGGCGGCCCAGCGGGATGGCCGCTTCGCCGCGGAAATCGTGCCCATCACCACAGTCAAACTCGTCACCGACAAGGCAACGGGCGCGGTCAGCGAAGTCGAGGTTACGCTGGAGCGCGACGAGGGCAACCGCCCCGACACCACGCGACAAGGCCTGTCGACGCTGCCGCCGGTGCTGGAACCCGGCACATCAATCACCGCGGGCAATGCGTCGCAGCTGTCCGACGGCTCGTCGGCATGCATCATCATGGAAGCCAGCGAGGCGCAGCGGCGCAACATCAACCCGCTGGGTGCGTTTCGCGGCCTGGTGACCGTCGGTTGCGAGCCCGACGAAATGGGCATCGGCCCGGTGCCGGCAGTGCGTCGCCTGCTGCAGCGCTTCAACCTGAAGATGGACGACATCGGCCTGTGGGAGCTGAACGAGGCGTTCGCCGTCCAGGTGGTGTGGTCGCGCGACCAGTTGGGCATTCCGGATGAATTGCTCAACGTCAATGGCGGCGCGATCTCGATTGGCCATCCGTACGGCATGAGCGGCGCGCGCATGGTCGGCCATGCGCTGCTGGAAGGCAAGCGGCGCGGCGCACGCTATGTGGTCACCACGATGTGCGTGGGTGGCGGCATGGGCGCGGCCGGCCTGTTTGAGGTTTACTGATTCAACGTCACGAGGTACAAGACATGCAAGAGCAGGAGAAGGACATCATTCAAGTGGCCATGCGCGACGGCGCGGCATGGATCACGCTCAACCGCCCGCACGCGATGAACGCGCTGTCGCGCGAGGCCGTGATCGAGATCGACCGCGTGGTGGCTGAACTGGAAACGCGCGATGACGTGCGCGCGCTGGTGTTTACAGGCGCAGGCAACGCCTTTTGTGCGGGCGGCGACCTGCGCTACTTCAAGCAATCCGTCGGCTCGGGCGACATGGAGGCGTTCCGCGCCTACCTGCACTTGTGTCAGAACATGTACCGCCGCGTCGAGAATTTTCCACGCCCGACCATTGCCGCCGTCAACGGCGTGGCGGTGGCCGGCGGACTTGAGCTGATCCTGTCGTGCGACATGGTGATGGCGGCCGAGTCCGCGCGCATCGGCGACGGCCATGCCAACTTCGGCATCATTCCCGGCGGCGGCGGGGCGATCCGCCTGCCGCGCAAGATTCCGATGGCGTTCGCCAAGCGCATGCTGTTTACCGGCAACCTGTTGAGCGCGCAGGAAGTAGCGCGCTATGGCCTGGTCAACGAGGTCGTGCCCGATGCCGAGCTGGATGGCGCCGTGACCAAGCTGGTCTCGCAAATCACCAAGAACTCCCCCTTGGGCCTGCGCCTGATCAAACAGCTGGTCAACGACGGCTATGAACAGCCGCTGGACACGGCGCTGCGCTTTGAAGTGATGGCCTGGGAAAGCTATGGCCGCAGCGACGACATCCGCGAAGGCCTGCAGGCCTTCCAGGACAAGCGCAAGCCCAAGTTCACCGGCCGCTGATCCGCGTCTGACCTTCCCGCCGCACCCCCATGACAGGCGCTGCCGTGACCGCGCAAGAGGATGGCTCGCCCACCGGTATCCTGCCAGAGCGCGTTGCCCAGTTGCACCAGCGGCTGGCGCGCGCAGCCCTCGGTGGCTCCGAGGCGGCGCGCCAGAAGCACCTGGCGCGCGGACGGCTGCTCCCGCGCGACCGGGTGGCGCGGCTTGTGGACGCAGGTACACCCTTTCTTGAAATCGCCCCCCTGGCTGCACTGGGCCTGTATGACGATGAGGTGCCGGGCGCCGGGTTGATTACGGGCGTGGGCCGCGTCAGCGGACGCGACTGCGTCGTGGTCTGCAACGATCCAACCGTCAAGGGCGGCACGTACTACCCGTTGACCGTGCGCAAGCACCTGCGCGCCCAGGAGGTCGCGGCGCGCAACCGGCTGCCTTGCATCTATCTGGTGGACTCGGGCGGCGCGAACCTGCCCAACCAGGACCAGATGTTCCCGGACCGCGACCACTTCGGCCGCATCTTCTATAACCAGGCCAACATGAGCGCCCAAGGCCTGGCCCAGATTGCCGTGGTCATGGGGCCTTGCGCGGGCGGGGGCGCCTACCTGCCCGCCATGAGCGACGAGAACATCATCGTTGCTGGCGGCGGCGCGATCTTTCTGGGCGGTCCTGCGCTGGTCCGTGCCGCAACTGGCGAGCAAGTCACGACGGAAGACCTGGGCGGCGGCGACGTGCACACGCGATTGTCAGGCGTGGCCGACCATCTGGCGCGCGACGACAGCCACGCCATTGAACTGGCGCGGAGCTGTGTCGCGCGCCTGGGGCCGGGCGCGCTTGCGGCCCGCAGCGCCCTCCCCCCGCGCGAGCCGGTGCATGCCCTGCGTGGGCTGGCAAGCCAGCTCACTGACGATGGCCTGGACGTGCGCCAGATCGTCCAACACATCGTTGACGGCGGCGCACTGGAAGAATTCAAGGCACGATTCGGCCCTTCGCTGGCCTGCTGCTTTTCCACGATCCATAGCGTGCCCGCCGGCATCGTCGCAAGCAACGGTGCGCTGGACGGCAATGCCGCCGCAAAGGGTGCGCATTTTGTCGAGCTGTGCTGCCAGCGCGGCATGGCGCTGGTGTTCCTGCACCACACCGCAGGCCTGGCCGCCAACCAGCCTGACGACGGGTTGACCCGGCGCTGCGCGCAGCTGGCCGCCAGCATCGCCACGGCGCAGGTTCCCAAGTTCACTGTGATCATGGGCCGCAGCCGGGGTGCGGCGCACCACGCGTTGTGCGGACGCGCCGCCGACCCCAACTTCCTGTGGGCCTGGCCGGACGCCAGCGTACGCCTGGGCGACGATGAAGCCGCCGAACCCGACGATGCCTACCGCGCCACCGCCCGGCTGTGGGACGATGGCATCATTGATCCCGCCGACACACGCCACCTGCTCGGGATGGGCCTGCGCATCAGCCTGAACGCGCCCGTGCCGCCCAGCCGCTTCGGCGTGCTGCGCTTTTAGGACACGCCATGCAGCGAACGCAGGCGTTGAACCGCTACTGGCCCGGCTTCGCCGTGACGATCGTCATTGCGCTGGCGGCATCCTTCGTGGCCTCGGCCTGGGGCGGCCCGCAATTGCTGTACGCCCTGCTGTTCGGGCTGGGCTTTCATTTCCTGGCGCATGAGCCGCAGTGCGTGCCCGGCGTGCAGTTTTGCAGCAGCACACTGCTGCGCATCGGCGTGGCGCTGCTGGGCGCGCGCATCACGCTCGGGCAGGTAGCAGCGCTGGGCGTGGCGCCGCTGGTCCTGGTACTGTGCGCCATGGTGGCAACCATCGGGCTGGGCTGGCTGCTGTCACGGTGGCTGCGTCGGCCCGTAGCCGAAGGCGTTCTGTCCGGCGGTGCGGTGGCCATCTGCGGTGCATCAGCGGCACTGGCGATCTCGGCGGTGCTACCGCGCACGCGTGACAACGAGCAATACACGCTGCTGACCGTGTTGGGTGTTACATCGCTGTCCACCGCGGCCATGGTGATCTACCCCCTCCTCGCACGGCTGGGCGGCTTGCCAGACGAAGCCGTCGGCGTTTTCCTGGGCGGTGCGATCCACGATGTGGCGCAAGTGGTGGGCGCGGGGTACTCGATTTCCAACACAGCCGGTGACACGGCCACCATTGTGAAGCTCACGCGCGTGGCGTTCCTGGTGCCGTTCGTGCTGGCAATAGCGCTGTGCTTTGGTGCCCGAGGCGCCAGCGGCCAGCTCGCGGCGCCGCGGCTTCCCGTGTTCCTGGGCGGCTTCGTCGTGCTGATGCTGCTCAACAGCGCGGGCCTGATTCCCGCGCTGATGGCCGACCATCTGAACACGCTGTCGCGCATCTGCCTTGTGATGGCGATCGCCGCTTCGGGCGTCAAGACATCCGTGCGTGCGCTGGCTTCGCTCGGCTGGAAACCAGTGGTGATGCTGGTGGCCGAGACCCTCTGGATTGCCTCGCTGATGCTGGTCGGCTTGTGGCTGCTGCAGGCCCCGGGCCACACGGCGTAAAAGCCCGGCAGGCCGCTGCTGTTTACTGGCGCGCCAAGCATATCGCCCATCCATGATGGCACAGTGTCTGTTCTATCGCACACATACACTGTGCCAAAGGAATGAACAATGAGCGACACCCGCATGGTCCGGTTCCAAGCCGAGGCCACCCGCCTCGGCTACGACTTCAGCGGCCCGCTGCAGATCGGTGGCAACTATGTGTCCACGCTCAAGCACGGCGGCGTGCTGCACATCAGCGGCCAGGTGCCGCGCGTGGGCAGCGAGGTCGTGGTGGTGGGTGAGGCGGGCACCGATGTAACGCTGGAGCGCGCGCAGCACGCCGCCCAGGTCTGCGCGATGCGCGCGCGGGTGCTGATCGCGCAGGCCGAGGGTTCCCTGGACGCCGTGCAGCAGGTGCTGTCGGTGCGCGTGTACACGCGCAGCGCGCCCGGCTTCACCCAGCAAAGCGAGGTGGCCAACGCTGCGTCAGACCTGCTGGTGCGCGTGCTGGGCCCGGCGGGCACGCACACACGCACCTCGGTCGGCGTGGCGCAGCTGCCCAAGGGTGCGGTGGTGGAGCTGGACATGGCGGTGGCCGTGGCCTGACCACGGCCACCGCCAGATGCCTGAGCCCTAAATCTCGATCTTGGAGCCCAGCTCGACCACTGAGTTGTTGGGCAGGTTCAGGAAATCAGCCGCGCCACTGGCGTTGTGGTGCATCTGGGCAAACAGCTTTTCGCGCCAGGCGGCCATGCCGCTGCCGATGGTGGGTACCACCACGTCGCGCGACAGGAAATAGCTGGTGCTCATCGGCGCCAGCTCGCAGCCGCGGGCGCGGATCTGCTCCAGCGCGCGCGGCAGGTCGGGATCGTTCTTGAAGCCGTAGTGCACGACCACCTGCCAGCAGTTGTGGCCCAGCGATTCAATGGCCAGGCGCTTGTCCAGCCCGATCCAGGGCACCTCGTGGCTGCGCACCGTGACAAACAGGTTGTGCTCATGCAGCACCTTGTTGTGCTTGAGGTTGTGCAGCATGGCGTTGGGCACGGTGCCTGGTTCGGCTGTCAGGAACACGGCCGAGCCCTCCACCCGCGCGGGCGGGCTGACGAACACGGCCTCCAGGAAACTCTTGAGGTCGATGGCGTCGGCGCGCAGTTTCTGGTTGAGCAGTTCGCGGCCCTGCTTCCAGGTCATCATGAGCGTGAAGATCGCGCCGCCGATCAGAAGCGGGAACCAGCCGCCCTGGAACAGCTTGAGCAGGTTGGAGCTGAAGAACGCCAGGTCCACCACGAAGAATAGGCCGGTGGCGGCAATGCACAGCGCCAGCGGGTACTTCCAGCCGTAACGGATCACGAAGAACGTGAGGGTGGTGGTGATCAGCATGTCCAGCGTGACCGCAATGCCATAGGCCGCCGCCAGGTTGCTGGATGAGCGGAACATCACCACCGCCAGCACGATGGCCACGAACAGGCCCCAGTTGACGAAGGGAATGTAGATCTGCCCCGTGTCGCGCACGCTGGTGTGCTCGATGTGCAGGCGCGGCAAATAGCCCAGCTGGATCACCTGCTTGGTCACGCTGAAGGCGCCGGTGATCAGCGCCTGCGACGCAATGACGGTGGCCATGGTGGCCAGCAGCACCAGCGGGACCAGCGCCCAGTCGGGCGCCATCAGGTAGAACGGGTTCTTGATGGCGTCGGGGTTCTCCAGCAGCAGCGCGCCCTGGCCAAAGTAATTGAGCGTGAGCGCGGGCATGGCCACGGTGAACCAGGCCAGGCGGATCGGCCGTTTGCCAAAATGGCCCAGGTCGGCGTACAGCGCCTCGGCCCCCGTGACGCACAGCACCACGGCACCCAGGATGATGAAGGTGGTGCCGGGGTTGGTGAACATGAAGCCCAGTGCATGGTGCGGGCTGATGGCGGCCAGGATTTCGGGATGGCGCACGATGTGCGACACGCCCAGCACCGCCAGCACCATGAACCACACCAGCGTGATCGGCCCGAAGAACTTGCCGATGCCGCCGGTGCCGCGCTTTTGCACGGCAAACAGGCCAAACAGGATCACAAGGGTGAGCGGGATCACATACTGCTTGAACGCGGGCGAGACGACCTCCAGGCCCTCCACCGCCGACAGCACCGAGATCGCCGGGGTGATGACGCCGTCGCCATAGAACAGCGAGGTGCCAAAGATGCCGATGCCCAGCAGCCATTTGCGCAGCGCCGGCTTGTCTTTCACCGCCTGCGATGCCAGCGCCAGCATGGCAATCAGCCCGCCCTCGCCGTGGTTGTCGGCGCGCAGCACGAGCACCACGTACTTGATGGAGACGATGACCGTCAGCGTCCAGAAGAAAATCGACAGGACGCCATACACGTTGGCATGGGTGAAGGGGACATGCCCCGAGCCGAAGACTTCCTTGACGGCATACAGGACGCTGGTGCCGATGTCGCCATAGACGACACCGATGGCGCCCAGGGTGAGCGCCGCGAGAGACGATTTGGATGCAGACACACAAGCACCCCTTGTTGCCGGCCTGGGGCGCCGGCGGGGTTCCAGAGCTTTGGGACCGCTATTGTGCGCCTGCGATCCCCCTTGTCGCATATCTTGTTGCACTGCAACAACGGGCCAGCAGATTCATTCCAGTGCCACTGCGGAACCGGCTACGCCGGGCCGCCGGTGGCGCCCCCTGGGGGGAGGCGCCGAAGGCGCTTCGGGGGGGTCAATCGTAAATTTCGGCGTCGGGGTCCGTGGCTTCCATCTCATAGCTGGCCGCCAGCATGGCCAGCCGGGCGATCACGCCGTACATGTAGAAGCGGTTGGGCGCACTGGCACCGGGCTTCATGCCGGGCTGGGGTAAGTGCGTACTCTCGGCGAACGCAAGCGGCACAAAGCTGGCGCCGGGCGCGTTCAGGTTCTCGTCCACGCCCCGCTCGGCATGGATGCGGTAGAAGCCGCCCACCACATAGCGGTCCATCATGTAGACCACGGGCTCGGCCACGGCGTCGTTCATGCGTTCGTTGGTCAGCACGCCTTCCTGGATGATGACCTGGCTGACTTCCTGGCCGTCCTTGATGACGGACATCTTGTTCTTGGTCTTGCGGTTCAGCGCGTCCAGGTCCTTGACGTCGCGCACCGTCATGATGCCCATGCCGTAGGTGCCGTTGTCGGCCTTGACCACCACGAACGGCTTTTCGTTGATGCCGTATTCCTTGTACTTCTTGCGGATCTTGGTCAGCAGCGCATCCACGTTGGTCGTGAGGCACTCCATGCCCGTGCCCTCGGCGAAGTTGACCTCGCCGCAGATGTTGTACATCGGGTTGATCAGCCAGGGGTCGATGCCCAGCAGCTTGCCGAAGCGCTTGGCCACCTCTTCATAGCTCTTGAAGTGGTTGCTCTTGCGGCGCACGCTCCAGCCCGCATGCAGCGGCGGCAGCAGGTACTGCTCGTGCAGGTCTTCCAGGATGCCGGGCGCGCCGGCCGACAGGTCGTTGTTCAGCAAGATGGTGCAGGGGTCGAAGTCCTTCAGCCCCAGGCGGCGCTTGCTGCGGATCACCGGCTCCAGCGTGATCTGCTCGCCCGTGGGCAGGTCGATCACCGTGGGCGCCTTGATGTCGGGGCTGATGGAGCCAATGCGCACGTTCAGCCCGGCCATGTGGAAGATGCGCTTGAGCTGCGCCACATTGCTCAGGTAGAACGTGTTGCGCGTGTGGTTTTCCGGGATCACCAGCAGGTTCTTGGCCTCGGGGCAGATCTTCTCGATCGCGGCCATCGCCGCCTGCACCGCCAGCGGCAGCATCTCGGGCGTGAGGTTGTTCCATCCGCCGGGGAAGAGATTGGTATCTACCGGGGCCAGCTTGAAACCCGCGTTGCGGATGTCCACCGAGCTGTAAAACGGCGGCGTGTGCTCCATCCATTCCAGGCGGAACCAGCGCTCGATGGCGGGCATGGAGTCGAGCACGCGCTGCTCAAGCTCGTTGATCGGCCCGGTCAGGGCCGTGATGAGGTGGGGAACCATAAGTATTGGACGCCCCCCGATGCGGCCTGCGACCGCCTCCCCCCACTGGGGGGCGATGCAGCGGACCGGCAAAGCCGGATCCACGCATCCCGGAATGGGGCTCTGTTGCTGTTGTTTAGTTTCTCACCTCACCTTGGCCCAGAACCACGTATTTCAAGGAGGTGAGGCCTTCGATGCCCACCGGGCCGCGGGCATGGAATTTGTCGGTGCTGATGCCGATTTCAGCCCCCAGGCCGAATTCGAAGCCATCGGCGAAGCGGGTGCTTGCATTCACCATGACGCTGGCTGAGTCAACCTCACGCAGGAAACGCTGGGCATGCATGTGGTCGCGCGTGAGGATGGCGTCGGTGTGGTGCGATGAGTAGCGGTTGATGTGCTCGATGGCCTCGTCCACCCCTGCCACCACCTTGATGCTGATGATGGGCGCCAGGTATTCCTCCGACCAGTCCTGCTCGGTCGCGGCCTGCAGGTTGGCACCGCTCACGGCCGCCAGGATGGCGCGCGCCTCGGGGTCGCAGCGCATCTCCACGCCCTTGGCCGCATAGACCGCGCCGATCAGCGGTAGAAACTCCGCCGCCACGCCGCGCGCGACCAGCAGGCCTTCGCTGGCGTTGCAGGGGCTGTATTTCTGCGTCTTGGCGTTGTCGGCCACCTTGACCGCCATGGCGATGTCGCAGGGGTCGTCCACATAGGTGTGGCAGTTGCCGTCCAGGTGCTTGATCACCGGCACCTTCGCGTCGCGGCTGATGCGCTCGATCAGGCTCTTGCCGCCGCGCGGGATGATCACGTCCACATGCTGGGGCATGGCAATCAGCTGGCCCACGGCCTCGCGGTCGGTGGTCTGCACCAGCTGCACCGCTTCGGCCGGCAGGCCGCTGTCGGTCAAGGCCTGCTGCACCAGTTTTGCCAGGGCCTTGTTGGAATCAATGGCCTCCGAGCCGCCGCGCAGGATGCACGCGTTGCCGCTCTTGATGGAGAGGCTGGCCGCCTCGATGGTGACGTTGGGTCGGCTTTCAAAGATCATGCCGAACACGCCGATGGGCACGCGCATCTGGCCCACGCGGATACCGCTGGGCTGCTGCTTCATGCCGATGATTTCACCGATCACGTCGGGCATGGTGGCCAGCTGCTCACAGCCCTGCGCCACGGTTTCAATCACTTTGGGCGTGAGCTTGAGCCGATCCACCATGGGGGCGCTCAGGCCATTGGCGCTGGCGCGTTCGATGTCTTTGGCGTTGTCGGCCTGCAGCGCCTGCACGTTGGCGCGCAGCAGGGTCGCCAGGGTGCGCAAGGCACGGGCCTTGGTGGCTGCATCCGCGCGCGCCATCCGGGCCGAGGCCTGGCGGGCCTGCGCCCCCAGGGTCTGCATGTATTCGGCGATGTTCAGCGCGTTCATGCCGCGATTTTACGGGCGGGGGTGTTTTGCTGCACCGCGCACTCGCGGCACAGGGCCAGCGCCAGCCGGTGCAGGGCCTGCCAGCCGTCGGTGGGCCAGCCGGGCGCCTTCAGACCCTTGACGATGCCATCCACCAGGTGGGCCGAATGCAGCAGGTTGTCGATGGCCACCGGCGTCAGGCGCGGCAGCACGCGCTCGAACAGGCGCTCCTTCACGCCCCATACGCGCTGCTCGCGCAGCGCCATGGGCAGCGGGCGGCCTGCCGTCACGGCGTCTTTCACGCGCTTGAGCGCGCGGATGTCCTCTGCCAGTGTGTAGTGCACCAGCACCTCGGCCTCGCCCTCGGCCTGCAGGCCGTCCAGCATGCGCTGCACGCGCGCCGCCTGGCCCGCGAGAACGGCTTCGGACAGCTTGAACACGTCATAGCGCGCTACATTGAGCACAGCGCTTTCCACCTGCTCAAAGCCCAACTCCCCCTCGGGAAACAGCAGCGCGAGCTTCTGGATCTCCTGGTGGGCCGCCAGCAGGTTGCCCTCCACCCGGTCGGCAAAAAATTGCAGCGCGCGCTGGCCATCGTCGCCCGGCGCCACGCGCTGGCCCTGGCGCGCCAGGCGCTGCGCGATCCATTGCGGCAGCGCGGCGCGCTCCACCGGGTCCACCTGGATGGTCACGCCAAAGCTCTCCAGCGCGCCGAACCAGGCGCCGCTGCGGGTCATCTTGTCCAGCCGCGGCAGGATGACGAGCGTGAGCGTGGAATCATTGCCCTGCGAGCTTTCAGCCAGCTGCTGCAGCGCGGGGCTGCCTTCCTTGCCGGGCTTGCCCGAGGGGATGCGGATTTCCACCACCTGCCTGTCGGCAAACAGGCTCAGGCTGCCGCCTGCGGCCAGCACCTCGCTCCAGTCAAAGTGGGCGCCGGCCACCGTGTGCACCGTGCGCTCGGTGTAGCCCTGCGCGCGCGCCACCGCGCGAATGGCGTCTGCCGCCTCCTGGATCAGCAGCGGTTCGTCGCCGTGCAGCGTGTACAGCGGCTTCAAGCCGCGTTGCAGGTGCTGGCTGAGCTGGGCGGCGGCGAGCTGCATGGCTGGGCTTCGGCTACAGGCTCTTGACGGCCGCCAGGCGGCGCATGAGCTGCTGCACGATATCGGACTGCATGTCGCGGTACAGCAGGGCCTCTTCGGCCTCCTTGGCCAGCACGGCCGATTCGCTGAAGCTGATGTCGCGCTGCTGCAGGATCTCGGTCGCCGGGATCAGCTCCTTGCCGTCGCGGCTGCGCAAGCGGAACTGGAAGCGGATGCGCAGCTGGAACTCGCGCACCTGGCCCGATGCATTCAGGCCGACCACCACCTTTTCGCGCTGCTCCTGCAGCACGTCCAGCAGCACCTGCGCCGTGTTGATCTGGGCGGCGGGCACCACGCGCACGGCGTCGCTGGCTGAGATGGTGCGCTTGAGCTCGTTGCCCAGCTGGGAGCTGTCAGCCGTGCCGATGTAGAGGGTATCGAACGCGAAATCCGGCGCTCGGCGCAGCTGGAAGCCGCAGGCGGACAACGCAAGCAACACACAGAGTGCCAGCACCAGTGCCACCGCGGAACCGGCTTTGCCGGGCCGTTGGTGGCGCCCCCTGGAGGGAGAGGCGCCAAAGGCGCTTCGGGGGTGGGCGTTCATATCACCACGTTGACCAGGCGTCCGGGCACCACGATCACCTTCTTGGGCGCGGCACCATCGGCCTGCTTGATGAACGCCTCGCTGGCCAGGGCAATCTGCTCGATCAGCGCCTTGTCGGCCGCCGCCGGCACATGGATCGCGCCGCGCAGCTTGCCGTTGACCTGCAGCATGAGCTCGATCTCGTCCTGCTTGAGCGCGTCTTCATCCACCTTTGGCCAGGGAGCATCCAGCAGGTCGCCATGCTGGGCGGCATATCCCAGCGCCTGCCAGAGTTCGTGCGCAATGTGCGGCGTCACCGGGTACAGCGCGCGCAGCAGGATGCCAAAGCCCTCGCGCACCGCGGCGGCGTCGCCGGGTGCATTGCCCTTGAAGCCTTCCAGTGCGTTCAGCAGCTTCATGGCGCCGGACACCACCGTGTTGTATTGCATGCGCTGGTAGTCGTAGTCCACCTGCCGGAGCACGGTGTGGATCTCCAGGCGCAGTGCCTTGGCTTCCTTGCCGAAAGCAGCCTTGGCATCGGCGGCGGCGCCAACCTTGACGCCGAAGTTCCAGACCCGGCGCAGGAAGCGGTAGCTGCCCTCCACCGCCGAATCGTTCCATTCCAGCGTGGCCTCGGGCGGTGCGGTGAACATGGTGTACAGCCGCGCGGTGTCGGCGCCGTACTTTTCAATCAGGTCCTGCGGGTCCACGCCGTTGTTCTTGCTCTTGCTCATGGTGCCCACGCCTTCGTAGGTCACCAGCGATCCGTCGCTCTTGAGCTTTGCACCCGTCACCTTGCCATGCTCGTCGTGGATGTCTTCCACGTCGGTGGGCCAGAAATACTCGATGCCGCCCTTGTCGCCCTTGCGCGAATAGATGTGGTTGAGCACCATGCCCTGCGTCAGCAGCTTGGTGAAGGGTTCATCAATCTTCACCAGCCCCAGGTCGCGCATGACCTTGGTCCAGAAGCGTGCGTACAGCAGGTGCAGGATGGCGTGCTCGATGCCGCCGATGTACTGGTCCATCGGCATCCAGTAATTGGCGCCTTCAGCCACCATGGCCTGGTCGTTGGTTGGGTCGCAGTACCGCATGAAGTACCAGGAGCTGTCCACGAAGGTGTCCATGGTGTCGGTTTCGCGCCGCGCGGGCTTGCCGCACACGGGGCAGGTCACACCCGCGTGGAAGCCTTCGTGCTTGATCAGCGGATTGCCTGAGCCATCGGGCACGCAGTCCTGCGGCAGCACCACGGGCAGGTCCTTTTCGGGCACGGGCACGGCGCCATGCTCGGCGCAGTGGATGATCGGAATGGGCGTGCCCCAGTAGCGCTGGCGGCTCACGCCCCAGTCGCGCAGGCGCCAGGTGGTCTTTTTCTCGCCCAGGCCCAGCTGCTGCAACGCATGGGCGACGGCGTTCACTGCGTCCTTGTAGCCAAAGCCGCTGTAGATGTCGGAGTTGATGGTGACGCCGCGCTGCTTGTCGCCATACCAGTCCTGCCAGCGGTCGTAGTCGTAGTGCTCGCCATCCACATGCACCACCTGCAGGATGTCGATGCCGTACTTCTTTGCGAATTCAAAGTCGCGTTCATCATGCGCGGGCACGCCCATGACGGCACCGTCGCCATAGCTCATGAGCACATAGTTGCCCACCCACACCTGCACCGGCAGGCGCGTCAGCGGGTGCGTGACCGTCAGGCCGGTGGGCATGCCCACCTTTTCACGCAGCGCGAGTTCAGCCTCGGTCGTGCCGCCCTTCTTGCATTCTTCAATGAAGGCGGCCAGCTTGGGGTTGGTGGCCGCGGCATGCGCAGCCAGCGGGTGTTCTGGCGCCACGGCGCAGAACGTCACACCCATGATGGTGTCCGCGCGGGTGGTGAAGACGTACATCTTGCCGTCACCGATCAGCGCGCCCGAGCCATCGCGGATGTCATGCGTGAACGCAAAGCGCACGCCTTCGCTCTTGCCGATCCAGTTTTCCTGCATGAGCTTCACGCGCTCGGGCCAGCCGGGCAGCTGGCTTTGCACATGGTCCAGCAGTTCACCCGCGTAGTCGGTGATCTTGAGGTAGTAGCCGGGAATCTCGCGCTTTTCGACCACCGCGCCGGTGCGCCAGCCCTTGCCGTCAATCACCTGCTCGTTGGCCAGCACGGTCTGGTCCACCGGATCCCAGTTGACGACCTGGGTCTTGCGGTAGGCAATGCCCTTTTCCAGCATCTTCAGGAACAGCCACTGGTTCCATTTGTAGTAGCTCGGATCACAGGTGGCGACCTCGCGGCTCCAGTCGATGGCCAGCCCCATCGCCTGCATCTGCTTTTTCATGTAGGCGATGTTCTCGTACGTCCACTTCGCGGGCGGTACGCCGTTCTTCAGCGCCGCGTTCTCCGCCGGCAGGCCAAAGGCGTCCCAGCCCATGGGCATCAGCACGTTATAGCCGTTCATGCGCAGGTAGCGCGTGAGCATGTCGTTGATGGTGTAGTTGCGCACATGGCCCATGTGCAGCTTGCCGCTGGGGTACGGCAGCATGGAACAGGCATAGAACTTCTTCTTGCCCGCGTCTTCGGTCACGCGGTAGGCGTCACGCGCGGTCCAGTGGGCGTGCGCGTCGCGCTCCACCTCGGTGTGGTTGTACTTTTCTTGCATGAATGGGCTTGTCGCAAAGGGTTTGCGGCCCGGGGGGCCGCAGTGCAGGGATTTTAGGCGCTGGGGCCGCTCAGCGCGCCGCCGCCGGCGCACCGGGCTGCTCGGCCACGAAACCGATGCGGTTCAGCCCTGCTTTTTGAGCCGCCCCCATGACCTGGACCACCTGGCCGTAGGGCACGGCACGGTCGGCGCGCAGCTGCACCTCGGTGTCCGGGTTGCGCGCGGCGGCCTCCTGCAGGCCCTGGGCCAGCTGGTCTGGCGTCACGGGCCGTTCGTCCAGGAACACCTGGCCTGCGGGGTCGATGGACAGGGTGACGAATTTCGGCGCTTCGCTGGCGGTGGCGGCGTCTGTTTTGGGCAGGTCAAGCCGGATCGAGCTGGCCAGCAACGGCGCAGTGATGATGAAGATCACCACCAGCACCAGCATCACGTCCACCAGCGGCGTGACGTTGATCTCGCTCATGGGCTGGTGCCCGGGGGTGCGTTCGAGGCGGCCGAAAGCCACGTCAGTCCCGGTCTTCATCAGCGGCCACCGCAGATCCGGCTTCGCCGGGCTGCTGGAGGCGCCCCCTTGAGGGGGGAGCGCCGAAGGCGCTTCGGGGGGGAGCCAACAATTCTCTAAGATCGCGGGCGAATCCCTCAAGGTCCGCCTCGATGCGGCCGATGCGTCTGCCAAACACGTTGTAGGCCAGCACAGCGGGGATCGCCACGGCCAGGCCCGCCGCCGTCATGATCAGTGCCTCGCCGACCGGGCCGGACACCTTGTCGATCGAAATCTGCCCCGCGCCGGCGATGCCCGTCAGCGCATGGTAGATGCCCCAGACGGTGCCCAGGAGGCCCACGAACGGCGCCGTCGAGCCGACGGTCGCCAGCAGCACCTGGCCGAACTGCAGTTTGTCCAGCACGCGATGCAGCGCATCGCGCAGGACGCGGGTGAGTTGCTGTGAACGGTCACCGGCAGCGGCCAGCGTGCCCGCGCCATCCGCGCCGGCGGCGTCGATCAGCGGCAGCACCAGCGCTTCACGGTCAAACGCCGCTACGCGATCGCGCGCATCGCCAAGAGTGGGGGCCTGCCAGAACGCGGCCGTGGCACGGCCCACATCACGGCCGGCACGCTGCAGCAGCCAGGCCTTCCACAAAATGACGACCCAGCTGGCCACGGACATCGCCAGCAGCGCCAGCGCCACGCCTCGCGTGAGCGCATCGCCCTGGGAAAAGATGTCGGTCCAGCGCATGGCCTCAGGCCGGCGCGCCGTCGCGCAGTCCCAGCACGTCAAACATGTCGAACAGGCCGTTGCGCCGCCCCGCCAGGAAGCGAACCGCGCGCAGGCTGCCCTGGGCGTAGGTGGCGCGGCTGGACGATTTGTGCGTGATCTCGATGCGCTCACCCGTTCCGGCAAACAGCACGGTGTGGTCGCCCACGATGTCGCCGCCGCGGATGGTGGCAAAACCGATGGACGACGGATCGCGTTCGCCGGTAACGCCTTCGCGTGCGTACACGGCGCAGTCTTTCAGGTCGCGGCCCAACGCGCCGGCAATGACCTCGCCCATCTTGAGCGCGGTGCCTGACGGTGCATCGACCTTGTGGCGGTGGTGAGCCTCGATGATTTCAATGTCGTAACCCGTGGACATCGCCCTGGCGGCCATCTCCAGCAGCTTGAGCGTGACGTTCACGCCCACGCTCATGTTGGGCGCCATCATGATGGGGATGTCGGCGGCGGCGGCGGCAATGTCGGCCTTTTGCGCGTCGCTGAAGCCGGTAGTGCCAATGACCAGGCCCACGCCCAGCTCGCGGCATACACGCAGGTGGGCCAGCGTGCCTTCCGGGCGGGTGAAATCGATCAGCACCTGGGCATTCTGGAGGCCCACATGCAGGTCAGCCGTCACAGCCACGCCGCTGGCGTGGCCCAGGAAGGCGCAGGCGTCCTGCCCGATGGCGGGGCTGGCGGCCACGTCCAGCGCACCAGCCAATGTGCAGTCCGGGGCGGCGTGGATGGCCTCGATCAGCATATGCCCCATGCGGCCCGAGGCGCCTGCCACGGCGACTCTGTGGGATACCGCGCCGGCCACGGCGGCCGCGTGCAGCCCGGTGCTCATCGGGCTGGCGCTTCGAGTGGAGGGTAGGTGGCGGGCACGGGCGCCATCACCACAGGCTCGGCCGCCGCAGGCGCCGGAGACTTCTCGGCAAAGGCCTTGAGGGTCTGCTCGGATGCTTCCAGAACCGGCACCTTGCCGGCCTTGCGGCGGTTGTCCAGGCGGGCGACGAATTCAGCCTCGCTGGGCATGGCATCGCCCTCAAAGCGCTCCAGTGCATCACCCTTGAAGAACACGGCCAGCTTGCGCAGCTGGGGCTCAGCGCCCTGGCGCTTGAGCGTGAACACATAGTCCCAGCGGTCAGCGTGGAATACGCTGGTCAGCAGCGAAGTGCCCAGGATGTCACGCACCTGCAGGCGCGTCATGCCGGGCTTGAGCGCATCGACCTGCTCGCGGGACACGAAGTTGCCCTGCACGACTTCGACCTTGTAAGGCGCCAGGCTGCCCGCGAAGTTGCGGGTCATGCCATCGAAGCTGCCGCAACCGGCCAGCACGGCACAAGCCACGGCGGTCACGCCCAGGCAAGTCCAGCGAAAGGAGATAGCAGACATGGCGTGAGTGGTAGCGATAGGAGGGTAGGAACAGGTCATTGCTGACCCATTCCCCCCTAAGAACCGGACTTGCGACTTTCACCGCATCCGGCTCAAGCACAACAGGACGCCATCCGAGGGAGTAGACCAACAACTTGGCCTATTCTAACGACCAAAACTCCCCATTTTGGCGTCTTTCGAAGCCCCTTACGGGGCCGGCTTCACCACAGTCAACCGTTTGACGTGCAGCTTGTTATGACAGACCGGATGCATAAGCACCCGGTTGGACAGCGAGTCGGGCCCGCCATCCACCCTACGGACAATATGGTGGTCGTGCCACCCAGTCTCCTGGGTAATGGCCGTACCGCATAGCGCGCAGTTCCCCGATTGGGATTTGTACAGACTGGTCAGTTCCTTGCGGTAGCTAATGCTTTTCAGCATCTGTTTCCCGCGACGATCCTCCCCGTACAACTCCCATTTCGGATCGAAAGGGTTGTAGTCCCCCTTGATCTTCACATGTCGGGCAATGGCCGTATCTGCAAGCAGATTCAGCCGAACCGATTGCCATGTTCCATCGTCCGCTTGTCGGGCAGCGGCAAACTCGGATCGGCCCTCAAGATGTTTCCAGTATTTCTGGAAGCACCACATCGGGCTTTTCTTCGGATGCCGTCGCCGCGCCCAGCGCGTCAGCCGCCAATGAATCAGCGAATCCAACTTGCTGAACGTTTCCTTCGCGACCACCGGTTGGTGGTACTGAGCCCAACCCCGAAGAATCGGATTCAGTTTCTCTATTAGGACAACCTGTTTAACCATCAGGTGACTCTTGATGACCTCCGCCACCTTGTCGTAGAGCGCTTTCGCGTTCTTGCGACTCGGCTTGATGAGCAGCGTGCCTCCGTATTTGCGGAAGTTCCACCCCAGAAAGTCAAATCCCTTTTCAATGTGCGTGACTCGCGTCTTCTCCGGCGATAGTCGTAAACCTCGTTGTGCAAGGAATTCTTCTATCCACGGCCGCACTTCGGTCTCCAACACCTCCTTGGAGATGCCAGTGATCACAAAGTCGTCGGCGTACCGGATCACATTGATCTTGAGCTTCTCGGCCTTCATCTTTCCCAGCTTGGCACCGAGGTGCGTCAGCAGTTCCGATTCCAGCCCATTCAAAGTCACATTCGCCAGTGTTGGCGAAATGATGCCGCCTTGCGGCGTCCCTTCTTCAGTCGGCGTCAGCTGGCCCTTGTGGACCACTCCCGCCTTCAACCATCGTTTCAGGATCGTCTTGTTCATTCGAACGCGACTTACCAGCCATTCATGATTGATGTGGTCAAAGCAGCCTTGGATATCCGCCTCAAGTACCCATGGGGCCGAGGCCTTCTGGGACATGCACACGAATATCTGGCTCATGGCGTCCGCCGTCGAGCGATTTCTCCGAAACCCGTAGGAGTTCGGATCGCTCGTGGACTCGGCCACAGGCTCAAGACCAAGCAGGTGGAGTGCCTGCATAGCCCGGTCAAAAATGGTCGGTATTCCCAGTGGGCGTTCCTTCCCATTTGACTTGGGGATATAGACCCGCCGCAGCGGCTGCGGCCTATAACCTCTTTGCTGCCTCAACTTACCAACGGCCTTCCTTTTCAGGTCAGGCGTGTCCCAGAGCTCGCGATCGACTCCTGCCGTTCGCTTGCCTTGGTTTTCCGTCACTCGCCGCACTGCCAGTGCCCTGGCTGCAAACGAGTGGGTCAGCGACCGTTGCAGAGCTTTCACCCTGCGCCAATCGCATTCCTGCGTAGCCTTCGCTATACGCTTCTGCGTCGTTCGCACGTTGCGCTCGACCACATGCCAATCGATGGCATGCCAGTCTTGCGGTTCGTGAGAGGACGCAGTTTCACCATTGCTGATGACTGTTCTCATGCTTTCCTCTTGGAAGTTAATCCGTCGAGGACGCACGTGTCCCCGAAGGGGCAAGTGCATCCCTTCGGGGCTTTCATGAACTCTTGCAGCCGTCTAACGACGATTGCACCGCGTGGAAGTTAGCGCGCTTTCGCGCCGGGGCAAATCTTGAACCCCTATGCCACCCATTACAGGCAACCATTCGCTTTTTCCACAATCCCATACCCCCTCATCCGTCAGGTCGCCTTGCGGCTTCCCTGCCCGACGCACCGAGGTGCGCGGGCGGATGGTGGGGCTTACCACGTTCCCTGTCCTACCGACGTGAGGGTGTCCTCAACGTCTATCTGGTTAGGGTCTGCCTTTTCCGGGGCTGTCCTCTGACGACGTACTCCCACGATCAACGGGAGCAACCGACAACGTGCCTTTTGGCTATGGCCTAACAGCAGCTTTGGCCACTCAATGATCACCCGGATTCAAACAGCAGTTCAGTTATCTTACCCATTCAGAACTAGCCTCGCCCCTCAACCGCCGTGCTGCTGGCAGTATCCAACATGACCCTCCCGGGTTACTGTTGCCGCAAGTGCGGGGGTACTTTGTCAGTTGGGCTTCACACAACCGCGTTACCGCAGATGCATGCCAACGTAGGCTACTGCTAGTCGTACAGCAGGTTTCGGCCCGACCCCAAGGGGAGAGCGGTCGAAACAAGGTAGGTCAGAGCTTTTCCGGCTCTGGATGACTATTCGCACCGCGATGAACTACACAGGGGTAAACCCTTGTGCAGAAAACCGTGATCTTCGTTGCCGAAGCACAACAGTTTTAGTTCAGGCGCGGTTATGTCACGGTCCAACCCAACGTAAATTTGGGCTTTTCCGTCATGTCCTCGGCGTTACCGCTTTCGGACATTTTGAATAGATCAGGTCTTGCACCCGATGGAGACTGCTCTGTATGAGAGACAATCACCTCTTTTAATGACGCCACTAGGGCGAACCAAAGCGACTCGTGTCGCACTGATCGGCGCATTGTAGCGGCTGGATGGCGCGGGGCGGCCCCGCCGCGGCAGCAGAAAGACCGCCATGTCCAACATCGACGAACTCAAAAGCACAGGCCTGAAGGCCACGCTGCCGCGGCTGAAAATCCTCGACGTTTTCCAGAAGGGCGCCCAGCGCCACATGACAGCCGAGGATGTGTTCCGCGTGCTGCTGGTGGACCGCTCCGACATCGGCCTGGCCACCGTGTACCGGGTGCTCACGCAGTTTGAACAGGCCGGCATCCTCAGCCGCAGCCACTTTGAAAGCGGCAAGGCGGTCTACGAGCTGAACGAGGGCCAGCACCACGACCACCTGGTGTGCACGTCCTGCGGACGGGTGGAAGAGTTCTACGACGCCGAGATCGAAAAGCGCCAGCAAATCGTCTCAAAGGCCAAGGGCTGGATCCTGCAGGACCACGCCATGTCCCTCTACGGCCTGTGCGCCAGCTGCTCCGCGAACAAATAACCCCATTTATTCCAGCGGCCACTGCGGAACCGGCTTCGCCGGGCCGCTAGTGGCGCCCCCTTGAGGGGGAGGCGCCGAAGGCGCCTCGGGGGTGTTACCCATTCTCCATCGCCTTGCGGTGGCGCTCTACGAACTCCTGGTAGGTGTCCACGCCGCGCATCTGCAGGATGGTGTTGCGCACGGCGGCCTCGACCAGCACGGCGATGTTGCGCCCGGCCACCACCTGGATCACCGCCTTGCGCACCGGAATGCCCAGCACGTCCTGGGTGAGCGGCTCATAGGGCAGGCGTTCGTACTCGCGCTCCAGCGTCTCGCGGCGCACCAGGTGCACGATGAGCTTCAGCCGCATCTTGCGGCGCACCGCCGTCTCCCCAAAAATCGCGCGGATGTCCAGCAGGCCGATGCCGCGCACTTCCAGCAGGTTCTGCAGCAGCTCAGGGCAACGGCCCTCGATGGTGGTCTGGTTGATGCGGTACAGGTCCACGGCGTCATCAGCCACCAGGCCGTTGCCGCGTGAAATCAGCTCCAGCCCCAGCTCGCTTTTGCCCAAACCCGATTCGCCGGTGATCATCACGCCCAGGCCCAGGATGTCCATGAACACGCCATGCATCGAGGTGCGGTCGGCGAAATGCTTGGACAGGTAGGCGCGCAGCACGTCGATCACGAAGGCTGACGACTCATGCGTCGCAAACATCGGGATCTGAGCGCGTTCGCACATCGAAATGAGCGCGTCAGGCGCGGTCTGGCCGTCGGCCAGGATCAGCACCGGCGGCTCCAGCGTCACGATGCGCGAAATGCGGCGTGCGCAGTCTTCCGGCGTGGCGTTGGTCAGGTAGGCGACTTCCCGCTCACCGAGGATCTGCACGCGGTAGGGATGGATGTAGTTGAGGTAACCGACCAGATCGGCACCGGAGCGCGCTGCGCGGATGGCGACTTCATCAAACCGCCGCTCCGACGCGCCCAGGCCGGCAATCCATTCCCATCGAAGCTGCGCGCGATGGTCCTCAAACAGGACATCGGCGCTGACGACGGTGGGTTTCACGAAGCAGTGGACCCGTTCAGGCGGGTTGCGCGGACTGCCAGGTGGCGATCATGCCGTGCAGCACAGTGGCGTCGGTGCTGGCCTTGATCTTTTCGCGCAACGCGGCGTCGCTGAGCAGTTCGGCAATTTCCGAGAGGATTTCAAGGTGCTTCTGCGTGGCGGCTTCGGGCACCAGCAGGAAGATCAGCAGGCCGACCGGCTGCTCGTCGGGGGCGTCAAAGCCTATCGGCTGGGCCAGCTGGAACACAGCGGCCATGGGCGCCTTCAATCCCTTGATGCGGCCGTGCGGAATGGCCACGCCGTGCCCCAGGCCGGTGGAGCCCAGGCGCTCACGCGCAAACAGGCTGTCGGTGATGAGGGCCCGGCTCAGGCCGTGCAGGTTTTCGAACAGCAGGCCCGCTTCTTCAAAAGCGCGCTTTTTGCTGGTGGCATCAACGCTCACCAATACCTGGGCGGCGGGCAGGATGGACGCAAGGCGGTTCATGGTCGGGTCACAGATTATGCACTCGCTACGGTGCAGTGCAACAAAATGTGTAACAGCCGCAGCCATGCGTTGCAGCAAGCACAAAAAAGCCGCCTGGACGGCGGCTTGGCTTGCGGTATGGCGCCCTGGGATTACATCAGGCGCTTGACCGTGCTGTGGTGATGGTCCTGCATGCGGTCCTTGTGGCGCACCACCTGGCGGTCCAGCTTGTCGACGAGTTCGTCCACAGCGGCGTAGAGGTCAGCGTGCGAGCTTTCTGCAAACAGGTCGCTGCCCTTCACGTGGATGTTGCATTCAGCGCGCTGCCTTCGTTCCTTTTCCTTCTGCTTTTCCACGGTGAGCAGGACCTTGATGTCCACGACCTGATCAAAGTGGCGGGTGATGCGATCGAGCTTGGTCTTGACGTAATTGTTCAATGCCGGGGTGACTTCGAGGTGATGACCGCTGATCGTCAAGTTCATGTGTAGCCTCCTGTTGCTCACTTGGGTTGATACGGGCCACCCTGCAGCGGCTGGGCGGCCTGCGAACTTGGATTCCTTGAACGTCAAACCACTATGCGCCCGGTGCCGCCCAAATGCAATTGATTTCCGTCAATGCACTGCAGCAAAAATGAAACCCTTTGTGGCCACCCACCCAAGTGATTGAAAAGCCTCAGGTTTTCCCGCCAGCCGGGGGCGGAGGTACAGCGCCGTGAAGGGTCAATTTTCCCGCCAGCCACATGGTGACCAGCGATGCCAGCACGCCCACGCAGGCGGCCATCCAGTAGTTCTGCACCTGGCCCTGGGCGTCGCGGCTGATCAGCTGGCCGCCCACGAAGGCCGCCACGCCCATGCCCGCCGACTGCACCGACGCATTGAGCGTCATGAAGGTGCCACGCAGCGCAGGATTGGCCGCCGACGTGAGGATGGCCATGCCGGGAATCATCCGCCCGCTCAGGCACATGAACAGCAGCGTGGACACCGTGAAGACGACCACCAGCGGCACCCGGCCCAGCAAGGTGATGGCCACCATGGGAAACGTCGCGGCGATGGCCAGCCGGCGAAACGTCTGCACCTTGCCCGCGCGGTCGGTCATGCGGCCGAACCAGCGCGCCGAAAACAGCGTCACGATGCCACCGCACAGATACACATAGGGCACCTGGTCGGCCCGCAGACCCGCGTTGGACTGCATGAAGATGGTGATGTAGGGGATGACGGTGAAGCCGGCAAACATCAGCATGCCCGAGAACAGGAAGGCCTTCTGGTGGTTGCGGTCGGCCAGCACCTGACGGATGCCGCCCCAGGTGGACGGCCGCCCGGCGCGCACCAGGTGGGCGTCCAGCACGGGCAGCGTCAGCGCGGCAAACACCGCCAGGATGGCGCACAGCGCGGCAATGCCGAAAAACGGCGCATGCCAGTTCAGGTGCGCCGCCAGGAACAGGCCCAGCGGCACGCCCGCGACGGTGGACACGGAGAACGATGTCATGACGATGCCCATGGCGCGGCCGCGCCGCTCGAACGGGATCACGTCACCCACGATGGTCTGGCTCAGCGCGGACAGAACGCCGCCAAACACGCCCGCGGCAATGCGCGCGGCCATCAGCGCGCCGTAGCCTTGCGCCAGCCCGCAGGCCAGCGTGGCCAGCGCGAACAGCCCGTACAGCGTCAGCAGCAGGCGCTTGCGGCCAAAACGGTCGATGTAGGTGGAGGCGACCAGACCTGAGGCGCCCGCCGCCAGCGTGTAGGCCGACACCAGCAGGCCGAACTGCGCGTCGCTGATGCCGAACAGGGCCGTGAACTGCGGCCCCAGCGGCATCATGATCATGAAGTCCAGGATATGGGTGAACTGGATGCCCGCCAGCGTGAACAGCAGCCAGAGTTCACGCCGGCGCGACAGGGTGCCGGACGCGCCGGCGGAGGATGGGGTTTGCAAGGGAAGGCCCTGGGGGCAGTGACACAAGTCCTTGAGTCTAAGCCGGGGCCACGGGCCGTGCTGCCGGCAGGGCTGTGGTTTATGCTGGCCGGGTTGCAGCACGCAGGCCGCCGCCCATGCCCGACTTCGAATCACTGTTGCGCATCACCGTCAGCCCCGCCGAACTGGTCGTGCGCGGCACGCTGATGTACTGGTTCCTGTTCCTGCTGCTGCGGTTCGTGCTGCGTCGCGACGTGGGCTCCCTGGCCATGGCCGACGTCCTGCTGCTGGTCGTCATTTCCGACGCGTCGCAAAACGCCATGGCAGGCGGCTACCAGTCAGTGACGGACGGCGTGATCCTGGTCAGCACCATCGCCGCCTGGAATTACCTGCTGGACTGGTCCGCCTACCGCTGGCCGGCGGTGCGGCGCTTCGTGGAGCCGCGGCCGTTGCCACTGGTGCGCCATGGCCGCGTCCTGCGGGCCAACCTGCGGCGTGAACTGATCTCGCTGCCCGAGCTCATGGCCAAGCTGCGCGAGGCCGGCGTCGAATCGGTGGCGGACGTGAAACTGGCCGTCATGGAAAGTGACGGCGAAATCAGCGTGATCCGCAACGGCAAACCATGAGCCTGGCCACCATCGTGAACGCGGGGCTCACCCGGCCCGAACGGCCCCTGCATGCGCTGGTGCTCATGGGCGGCGGCGCGCGCACGGCCTACCAGGTGGGCGTGTTGCGGGCGCTGTCAGCCCTGCTCAAGCTGCACCCGGCGGCCGCCGCGCCGTTTCCGTTCCAGGTGCTGGTGGGCACATCGGCCGGGGCACTGAACGTGGCCTACCTGGCGGGCACGGCCACATCAGGGCTGGCGGCGTTTGACGAGTTGGGCCAGTTCTGGAGCCGGCTGCGCTCGCGCGACGTGTACGACCTGCGCGTGCCCGGCTGGGTGCGCATGAGCCGCTTCGTGGCCGCGCTGAACCTGTGGCGCAACATGCGTGGCCAGGGCGCCATCCTCAACAACATGCCGCTGGTGGACACGCTGCACCATGCCATCTCGCTGCCCGGCATCGAGGAGTCCCTGCGCACCCGGGCCATTGAAGCGGTGGCCGTCACGGCCTCCAGCTACAGCAGCGGCGTGCACTGGACGTTCTGCCACACCGCGCGCGATGCGCGGGCCCACGGCTGGGAACGCCCCGGGCGCCGCTCCGAGTTCCAGCCGCTGACCATCGAGCACCTGATGGCGTCCAGCGCCATTCCGTTCCTGTTTCCGGCCACGGCGCTGTGGGTGGACGGGCGGCGCGAATTTTTTGGCGACGGCTCCATGCGCCAGGTCTCGCCGCTGTCACCGGCCATGCACCTGGGCGCGCACAAGGTGCTGGTGGTGGGGGTAGGCCAGCCGCAGCGCTCGGTGTTCGGCGGCGCGGGCGGCACCCCCGAGCGCAGCCCCGGCATGGGCAGCATTGCCGGCCATGCGATGGCCAGCGTGTTCCACGACACGCTGCAGGCCGACGTGGAGCAGGCCCAGCGCGTAACGCGCACCCTGCAGCAGCTGCCGCGTGAGGTGGCCGCCGTGCTGCCCTACCGCAGCGTGGAGGTGCTGGCCATCCAGCCCTCGCAGTCGCTGGACGCGCTGGCCCAGGCGCATGTGGGCGAACTGCCCAGGTCCATCCGAAACGCCCTGGGCGGCCTGGGCGCCTTGCGCGGCGGCGGCGCGCTGGCCAGCTACCTGCTGTTTGAGCCCGGCTTTGTCCAGGCACTGGTCACGCTGGGTGAACAGGACGCCTTTGCGCGCAAGAGCGAGCTGTTGGCGTTTTTCGGCGGTGTCTGACGCATTGCGGATCGTGGCCCGGTGCCATAATCGCCCGGCTATCCAATCCGGAGAAACCACCTTGGAAACCTGCCCCAGTCGGTAGCTTTCAACTCCCGCGTCTGCAGTGGGGGCTGAAAGCGCAACCCCCATTCCCACAGACACAAACACACCCACGGGAGTGAGCCATGCTCAACATCTTCACACTCGCCAACGGCCGGCTCTTCCAGGAAGAGATCGAGTCGCTTGAGGAGCTTTCACGGTTCCGGCCGATCTGGGTGGATCTGGAGTCCCCGACGCTGGAAGAAAAGCGCTGGGTCAAGCAGTACTACGGCCTGTCCATCCCCGAGGATGCGATGGACGAGGACATCGAGGAGTCCGCCCGCTTCTATGAGGAAGACAACGGCGAGCTGCACATCCGCAGTGACTTCCTGATCGCAGACGACCAGGAGCCGCGCACGGTGCGCGTGGCATTCATCCTGAACCAGCACAACACCGAACTCAAGAGCCGCGGCGTGCTGTTTTCCATCCACGACGAGGACGTGCCCGTATTCCGGCTGCTGCGCCTGCGCGCGCGGCGCGCGCCGGGGCTGATCGAGGACGCCAAGGAAGTTCTGCTCAAGCTGTTTGACGCCGACGCGGAATACTCCGCCGACACGCTGGAAGGCATCTACGACGAGCTTGAGAAGGTCAGCAAGCAGGTGCTGTCGGGCGACGTGACCGACGAGCTGGCCAGCGAAGTGCTGGGCGCCATCGCGCGGCAGGAGGACCTGAACGGCCGCATCCGGCGCAACGTCATGGACACACGCCGCGCCGTGAGCTTCATGATGCGCAGCCGCATGCTCACGGCCGAGCAGTTCGAGGAGGCCCGCCAGATCCTGCGCGACATCGAGTCGCTGGACAACCACACGGCCTTCCTGTTTGACAAGATCAACTTCCTGATGGACGCCACGGTCGGCTTCATCAACATCAACCAGAACAAGATCATCAAGATCTTCTCGGTGGCCAGCGTGGCGCTGCTGCCGCCCACGCTGATTGCCAGCCTCTACGGCATGAACATGGCGAAATTCCCGGAACTGGAATTGCTGGGCGCCGCGGGCTATCCGTATGTGCTGCTGCTGATGATCGCCAGCGCCTTGGTGCCCATGTGGTACTTCCGCAAAAAAGGCTGGCTCAAGAAGTAGCCCGCAGGAATTCGGCGACGATGGCCGCGCTGTGTGCGCTGGCAACATCCTGCACGAACTTCGTGAAATCACCATGCGCCGCGTCGTCGGCACGGTCGGACACGGTGCGCACGGCGGCGAACGGCACGCCGTAGTCGCGGCAGACCTGGGCGATGGCGGCGCCTTCCATCTCGACCGCCAGCGCGTCGGGCAGCGCGGCCTGCAGGGCGCGGGCCTCCGCTGTGGTGGACACGAAGCGGTCGCCGCTGATGACCAGGCCGCGATGCACCGGCACGCCGGGCAGCGCACGCGCAGCGGCAGCGGCCAGCCGCTGCGTCAGCGTGACATCGGACTCAAAGCGGCTGGTGCCGTAAAGCGGAACCTCGTACTTCGGGAAGATCGGCGATGCGTCCAGGTCGTGCTGCAAAAAGCTGTCCGCCACCACCACATCCCCCACATTGACGCCCGGCCTCAGGCCGCCCGCCACGCCGGTGAAGACAATTTCGCGCACTGCGAAGCGTTCGATGAGCGCAGTGGCCGTCGTGGCCGCCGCCACCTTGCCGATGCGCGACAGCACGGCAATCACCTCATGACCGTGCAGATGGCCGCGCCAGAATTCGCGCCCGCCGGCCAGTTGCCTGCGCTCGTCGGGCATCAAGGCCAGGACGGCTGCAAGCTCCTCATGCATGGCGCTGACGACGGCAATGGTCATGGCTGCTCTGTCATGCCGGGCTTGACGAGCCTGCCCCGGACTGCGATCCGGGGGCATCCATGGTGGCGCGCCGCAATGGATCCCGGATCAAGTCCGGGATGACATCCTTGGATGGCCAGGATGACAGCTTTCCTACTTTTTATCCCGCAGCTCGCGCCGCAGGATCTTGCCGACGGGCGTCTTGGGCATGTCGGTTCGGAATTCCACGATCTTGGGCTGCTTGTAGCCGGTGAGGTTGGCCTTGCAGTAATCGCGCACCTGGGCTTCGGTCAGCTCGGAGTTCTTCTTGACGATCACGAGCTTGACGGCCTCGCCGGACTTGTCGTCGTTGACCCCGACCGCCGCGACCTCAAGCACGCCGTCCAGCTTGGCCACCACGTCCTCCACCTCATTGGGGTACACGTTGAAGCCGCTGACCAGAATCATGTCCTTCTTGCGGTCCACGATCTTGAAGAAGCCGCGCTCGTCCACCGTGCCGATGTCGCCGGACTTGAAGAAGCCGTCAGGCGTCATGGCCTTGGCCGTTTCATCCGGGCGTTGCCAGTAGCCGGCCATGACCTGCGGGCCCTTGATGGCGATTTCACCGGGCTGGCCCATCGGCACTTCGTTGCCGTCATCGTCCAGCAGTTTGAAATACGTGCTGGGCAGCGGCACGCCGATGGTGCCGGTGTATTCGGTGCTGGTGGTCGGGTTGCAGCTGGCCGAGGGCGAGGTCTCCGAGAGGCCGTAGCCTTCGCAGATCGGGCAACCGGTCTTGTCAAGCCAGAGCTTGGCCACCGCACCCTGCACCGCCATGCCGCCGCCGACCGAAATCTTGAGGTTGCTCCAGTTGACGGTGTTGAAGTCGGGGTGGTTGGCCAGGCCGTTGAACAGCGTGTTGACCGCCGGGAAGCTGTGGATGGTGTGCTTGGACAGCTCCTTGAGCACCGCGGGCAGGTCGCGCGGGTTCGGGATCAGGATGAGCTTGCCGCCCGTGCGCATGGACAGCATCATGCCCACGGTGAACGCAAAGATGTGGTACAGCGGCAGCGCGCACACGCTGGTGGACTGTTCACCCGCCGGCACCTTTTTCATGACGGGCTCGTTCCAGGCCTCGGACTGCAGCACATTGGCGATCACGTTGCGGTGCAGCAGCACGGCGCCCTTGCTCACGCCCGTGGTGCCGCCGGTGTACTGGAGCACGGCCACGTCATCGGCCGTGATGGTTGGCTTCTTGAGCGTGCCGCGCGTGCCCTGGGCCACCGCGTCGTTGAAGCGCACGGCACCCGGCAGGTTGTAGGCGGGCACCATCTTCTTGACGTTGCGCACCACGTAGTTGACCAATGCCCCCTTGAGCAGGCCCAGCTGGTCACCCATGGCGGCCAGCACCACATGCTTGACCGGCGTGGCGGCAATGCACTGCTCCAGCGTGTTGGCGAAGTTTTCGATGATGATGATGGCCTTGGCGCCCGAGTCTTTGAGCTGGTGCTCCAGCTCGCGCGGCGTGTACAGCGGGTTCACGTTCACCACCACGAAGCCGGCGCGCAGGATGGCGGCCACGGCCACCGGGTACTGCGGCACGTTGGGCATCATGATGGCGACGCGGTCGCCCTTGGCCAGGCCCAGGCCCTGGAGGTACGCCGCCAGGGCGCGGCTCAATGAATCGGTCTGGCCAAAGGTGACGTCCTTGCCCATGAAGCTGTAGGCCACGCGGCTGGCGTACTTCTGGAAGCTCTCTTCCATCAGCCCCACCAGCGACGCATAGGCCGACGGGTCGATGTCGGCGGGCACGCCGGGGGGATAGGCACTGAGCCAGGGACGGTCACTCATTTTTGTCTCCAGTCAATCTCGGTTCAAGGTTTATTCGATGGCCTTGCCCATGTCTTCCACAACCTTCTTGGCGTCGCCAAAGACCATCATGGTCTTGTCCATGTAGAACAGCTCGTTGTCCAGCCCGGCGTAGCCCGCCGCCATGGAGCGCTTGTTCACGATCACGGTCTTGGCCTTGTAGGCCTCCAGGATCGGCATGCCGTAGATCGGGCTGCCCTTGACGTGCGCGGCGGGGTTCACCACGTCGTTGGCGCCAAGAATGATCGCCACGTCGGCCTGGCCGAATTCGCCGTTGATGTCTTCCATCTCGAACACCTGGTCGTAGGGCACCTCGGCCTCGGCCAGCAGCACGTTCATGTGGCCCGGCATGCGCCCCGCCACCGGGTGGATGGCGTATTTGACGGTGACGCCCTTTTCGGTGAGCTTGGCGGCCAGTTCCTTCACGGCATGCTGGGCGCGCGCCACGGCCAGGCCGTAACCGGGCACGATCACCACGGTTTCGGCGTTGCCCAGCACGAAGGCCGCGTCGTCGGCGCTGCCGCTCTTGACGTTGCGCTGCACCGCCGAGCCCGCCGCCGCGGTCGTGGCGTCGCCACCGAACCCGCCCAGGATCACGTTGAAGAACGAGCGGTTCATGGCCTTGCACATGATGTAGCTCAGGATCGCACCCGAGCTGCCCACCAGCGAGCCGGCGATGATCAGCATGCTGTTGTTCAGGCTGAAGCCGATGCCCGCCGCCGCCCAGCCCGAATAACTGTTGAGCATGGACACCACCACCGGCATGTCGGCCCCGCCGATCGGGATGATGATCAGCACGCCCAGCACGAAGGCCAGCGCCAGCAGGGCCCAGAAGTCGATGCGGGCTTCACTGAGGGTGTAGCCCACGATGAAGAACAGCGTGGCCAGGCCCAGCACCAGGTTCAGGATGTGCTGGCCCTTGAACTGCACCGGCGCGCCCTGGAACAGGCGGAACTTGTATTTGCCCGACAGCTTGCCAAACGCAATGACCGAGCCGCTGAAGGTGATGGCACCAATGGCCGCGCCCAGCGCCAGTTCGAGCCGGTTGCCGTAGGGGATGGCGCCGGCCTTGGACGTGATGCCAAAGGCCCAAGGCTCCACGGCCGCTGCCACGGCAATGAACACCGCCGCCAGGCCGATCATGCTGTGCATGAAGGCCACCAGCTCGGGCATCTTGGTCATTTCCACGCGCTTGGCCATGATGGCGCCTGCCGTGCCACCGAGCAGCAGGCCCAGCACCACGTAGCCCAGGCCCGCGGCCGGGTTCTTCATCAGGGCGCCGGCCTGCGTCCAGATCAGGCCCACGGTGGTCAGCACGGCAATGGCCATGCCCACCATGCCGAACAGGTTGCCGCGGATGGACGTGGTGGGATGGCTCAGGCCCTTGAGCGCCTGGATGAAGCAGATGGACGCCACCAGGTACAGCAGCGTGACGAGGTTCATGCTCATAGTACGTTTACCCCCACGCTTGTCACTTCGTGTACTGCGCTGCCCCCCGAGGGGGCCTTCGCGCCTTGGGACGGCCCGGCGGCGCTCATTGTTTCGGCAAAGTTATTCATTTGCCCTCCTTCTTTTCTTTCTTCTTGAACATCTCCAGCATTCGCCGCGTGACCAGGAAGCCGCCGAACACGTTGACCGCGGCCAGCGCCACGGCCAGCACGCCCATGGTCTTGCCCAGGCTGGTTTCGGTCAGCGCGGCCGCCAGCATGGCGCCCACGATGACGATGGCCGAGATGGCATTGGTCACCGCCATCAGCGGCGTGTGCAGCGCGGGCGTGACCGTCCACACCACGTGGTAGCCCACGTAGATGGCCAGCACAAAGATGATGAGGTTCAGGATGGTGGGGGAGACGATGTCCATGGTTTATTTCCTCCGTACTTCGCCGTTTTGCGTCATCAGGCAGGCCGCCACGATGTCGTCTTCCATGTCGATCTTCAGTCCGCCCTCTTTGGGGAGGATGAGCTTGAGGAAGTCCAGCACATTGCGCGCGTACAGGCTGCTCGAATCCGCCGCCACCAGCGCGGGCAGGTTGGTTTCACCCACCAGCGTGACGCCGTGCTTCACCACCGTCTGGCCGGCTTCGGTCAGCGGGCAGTTGCCGCCCTGCGGCGCGGCCAGGTCCACGATGACCGAGCCGGGTTTCATGGACTTGACCATGTCCTCGGTCACCAGCACCGGCGCCGCGCGCCCGGGGATCAGGGCGGTGGTGATCACCACGTCGGCCTGGGCCACGCGCTTGGCCACCTCGGCCTTCTGGCGGTCCAGCCAGCTCTGGGGCATGGGGCGGGCATAGCCACCCACGCCTTCGGCGGCGTCCTTTTCTTCCTGGGTTTCGTAGGGCACGTCGATGAACTTGGCGCCCAGCGATTCAACCTGCTCCTTGACCGACGGGCGTACGTCGGACGCCTCGATCACCGCGCCCAGGCGCTTGGCCGTGGCGATGGCCTGCAGCCCCGCCACGCCCACGCCCAGGATGACGACGCGCGCGGCCTTCACCGTGCCGGCGGCGGTCATCAGCATGGGGAAGAATCGCTGGTACCTGTCAGCCGCGATCATCACGGCCTTGTAGCCGGCAATGTTGGCTTGCGAAGACAGCACGTCCATGCTCTGCGCACGGGTGGTGCGGGGGGCGGCCTCCAGCGCAAAGCCGGTGACCTTGGCCGCGGCCAGGCGCTGCAGGCCAGCGGCATCAAACGGGTTGAGCATGCCCACCAGCGTGGCACCGGGCTGCATCAGCGCGACTTCGTTGTCAAAGGCGTTGCGCACCTTCAGCACCAGCTCACAGCCAAAGGCGCCGGCCGCGTCGGTGATTTCTGCGCCGGCAGCCACATAGGCCTCGTCCGTGGCGCTGGCGGCAATGCCGGCGCCCGACTGGATGCGCAGCGTATGGCCTTGGGATTTGAGTTTTTTGGCCGTCTCGGGGGTGACGGCAACACGGGTTTCACCCACCGTGGTTTCGGCAGGTACGCCAATCAGCATGGACGTCTCCTCGACTTGTTGATTTGAAAGCTGAACGTTAGCTTACATGAGTTTGCGGCCGATATTAAAGGCCTCTAACGATCATTTGGGCATATACGGATCACGGCGCAAACTGCTCGGCGCCCACCACGCCAATCTTGTCCAGCCGCTGGCGCTGCGAGGCGGCCAGCACCGCGGCCACCGCATCGTATTTGGCGGCACGGTCGGGGCGGATGTGGATTTCGGGCTGCACTGCCTGGCCGGCAGCGGCCTGCAGGCGTTGCTCCAGTGCGGCGCGGCCTGCCAGTGGTTCGCCGTTCCACAGCAGCTGGCCGCCGGGCGCAATGTCGATCCTGACCACCTCGGGCGGTGTGGCCTGCGGCGGCGGGTTGCCGCCAGGCATTTCAATCCCCACGGAATGCAGCTGCACCGGGATGGTGATGATGAGCATGACCAGCAGCACCAGCAGCACGTCCACCAGCGGCGTGGTGTTGATATCCACCATGACTTCGGGGTCGCTGTCGTCGCCGGCGTGGATATGCATGCCCATGGCCTGTGTCCTCAGTTGCCGGCGGGCGGCTCGGTCACGAAGCCGATGCGGGCGATGCCCATTTCCTGGCAGGCGTACACCACGCGGCCGATGGGCGCGTAGTCGGCCCGCACGTCGCCGCGGATGTGGACCTCGGGCTGCGGGCTCATGCCCGACACCTTGCCCAGCAGTTCCATCAGCGCCGCCTGGTCGGGCAGCCGGGTATCAAACCAGTACACCCCGCCCTGCGCGTCCACGGAAATGATCACGTTGTCGGGCCTGGCCTGGCCGCCGGCCACCGCCTCGCGCGGCAGCGCCACGGCAATGGAGCTGTTCACCACCGGGATGGTGATGAGGAAGATGATCAGCAGCACCAGCATCACGTCCACCAGCGGCGTGGTGTTGATGCTGGCGATCAGGGAATCTTCCCGATCACTGTTCTTCCATTGGATCGCCACTACGATGCTTTCGCGCCCGCGGCCAGCAGCACGGTGTGCAGGTCCGAGCCAAAGCCGCGCACCTCGTCCATCACGATCTTGTTGCGCCGCACCAGCCAGTTGTAGCCCAGCACCGCGGGCACGGCCACGGCCAGGCCGATGGCGGTCATGATCAGCGCCTCGCCCACCGGGCCAGCCACGCGGTCGATGCTGGCCTGGCCCGACACGCCGATCCTCACCAGCGCGTTGTAGATGCCCCAGACGGTGCCAAACAGGCCCACGAACGGTGCGGTGGAGCCCACCGTGGCCAGCACGGCCAGGCCGTCCTGCGTGCGGCTGTGCACGGTGTTGACCGCGCGCTCGATGCTCTGCGTGACCCAGGTGTTCAAGTCCACCTGGCCGATCAGGCCCTCGTGCTTGCGGGTGGCCTCCAGCGCCGATTCGGCGATGAAGCGGTAGGGGCTGGCTTTGTCCAGCTTGTCGGCGCCCTGGCGCACGGTGTCGGCGCTCCAGAAATGGGCGGCCGCAGCCTTGCCCTGGCCGCCCATGCGCGACTGCGCCACCAGCCGCGTGACCAGCACATACCAGCTGGCCAGCGACATGATGACCAGCACCACCAGCGTGGCGCGCGCCACAAGATCGCCCTGCTCCCACAGCGCGCGCAGGCCATAGGGGTTGGCCTGCACGGGCGGCACCGGCGCCATCACGGGCGGCTTGGGCGCGGCGGGCGAACTCAATGCGGGCGACGCCGCCAGCGCGGGGCTGGAGGCCGAGTCTGCCGCAGGGGCCGGCGCCTGGGCCAGCGCGGCGCCTGCGCACAGCAACAACAGCAGCGCCACGCGGCGGATCTGGGACGACAGGTTCATTTTGGGCATGGATGGAACGCAAAGTGACTTGGCGCATTGTGAATCACGCGAACAGGCCCTAATCCAAACCCATAATGCCGGTCATGAACGCACCCCGCTGGAAACCAAGCGTCACCGTGGCCGCCATCATTGAGCGCGAAGGCCGCTTCCTGATGATCGAGGAACACACGGCCCGCGGTCTGATGCTCAACAACCCGGCCGGCCACCTGGACCCCGGTGAATCACCCATGCAGGGCTGCGCGCGCGAGGCGCTGGAGGAAGCCGCCTGGCATTTCACGCCCACGGCGCTGGTGGGCGTTTACCTGTCGCGCTTCACGCGCACGGCCGACGGCGCGGACATCACCTACCTGCGCTTTGCGTTCTGCGGCACGCTGGGCGAGCATGTGCCCGGCCAGGCGCTTGACGAAGGCATCGTGCGCACGCTGTGGATGACGCCCGACGAAATCCGCGCCAGCAGCGCCCGCCACCGCAGCCCGCTCGTGCTGCGCTGCATGGAGGACTACCTGCGCGGCCAGCGTGCGCCGCTGGAGCTGGTCTATACCGAACCCACGGTGTACGGCCACTGAGCGGCTGCGCGGGCGCCCCTGCCGCCTACTTGGGGCAGCGCCCGGACAGCGCGCGCGCCGCCAGGCCTGGCGCCGCCAGCAGGCCGCCCACCGTGGGCGTGTTGGTCGGTGCGCGCACGCAGTCTTCAAGCGCCGCGTCCTGCATGGATTCGGCCAGCGGATCGCGCGGCTTGCCGCGGCGCAACTGCTCATTGGCCATGTCGGCCAGGCTGCGGCGCGGCTGCACGCGGTAGGGGCCCGGCAGCAGGGGCAGGTTGGGCAGCAACAGGGGCCGGGGCTCGGCGCCGCGCTGCGCGGCAATACCGCCGGGCCCGGCGCCTGGCGCACCACCTGGCACGCCACCGGGTACACCACCAGCCACCCCGGCCGCGCCACCCCCGCTGGCGCCCGCGGGCGAACCGGTTGCGGCGCCAGCCGTCGGCCCCGCCCGCGGCTGCACGGGTGCAGGCACCACCACCGCATTGGCCGCCGCAGGCGAGCCAGCAGGCACAGGTACTTCAACCACCGGCGCCTGCAGCCGCTCGACCGGCTGCGCCACTGGCGCTGGCGCTGGTGGAGCTACTGGCGCTGGAGTTGGTGTTGGTTCGGCGACGGGCTGCGGCGCTGGCACTTCGACCGGGGCGGGCGCAGGTGCTGACACGAGGGCGGGAACCGGCGGAGGCACCGGTGCCGGAATGGGCACTGGCACGGGGGCGGGTGCAGGCACCGGTGGCGGAACCGGCGCGGGGGCCGGGGCTGGCACCGGAGCGGGCACAGGCACGGGGGCTGGCACGGGGGCTGGCACGGGAACGGGTGCGAGCGCCGGAGCCGGCGGCTCGGGCTGCACAGCGGGCTCGGGCGCCACAACCGGTGCGGGCAGGGGTGGCGGCACCGGGGCTTCCGCCAGCGCTGGAGCCGGTGCTGGTGCCACAACCGGCGGCGGCGTTTCGGCTGGCCTGCGGGTACCCGCTGCCTCGGCACTCGCCTGGCTGGCGTCGGGCAGCTGGCGTGTGGTCTTCAGCGGCACGCTGGTCTCTGGCGTGTTGGCAAACACCGGCAGGTCGGTGGTGGCGCGCAGGTTCAGCGCGGGTGGCGCGGGCCGAGTGATCGCGCGGCTGGCGGCTGCGGTGTCGGCGGCCGGCGCACGCGCAGGCTGCACCGCCAGGTACACCACCTGACGCACGGCCTGCGCCACCGGCCATTGCTGGGTGACCAACCACAGCAGCGCCACGTGCAGTGCACCCACGGCCAGCAGCGCCGGCGGGGACGGGCGCTGCGGTGGCAGCGAGAGGGGGCGTGGCCGGGGCAACATGCCTTCGGATAATCGCATAAACGCTGCGTTGTCCTACAGGCCCGGGGGCAGCCAGCGCGCTAAGGTGCCAAGGTTCACTTCCTGCACTTGCACCATGGCCACCGCATCCACCCGCGTACTCTGGAAAGGCGCCATCAGCTTCGGGCTGGTACACATTCCCGTGGCGCTGCACGCCGCCGCGCGTGACAACGGGCTGGACTTTGACTGGCTGGACAAGCGCAGCATGGACCCGGTGGGCTACAAGCGCATCAACAAGAAGACCGGGCGCGAAATCACCCGCGAGAACATCGTCAAGGGCATCGAGCACGAAGACGGTGAATACGTGGTGCTGACCGATGCCGAGATAGCCGCGGCCTACCCCAGGGCCACGCAGACCATAGAAATCGAACGCTTCGTGCAGGCCGCCGAGGTTCCTTTTGTGTATCTGGAGCGCCCGTACTACGTGGCGCCCATCAACAAGGGCCAGAAGGTCTATGCGCTGCTGCGCGAGACGCTGCGCAAGACGGGGCGCATCGGCATTGCGCGCGTGGTGATCCAGACGCGCGAACACCTGGCCGCGCTGGTGCCGTGCGGCCCGGCGCTGGTGCTGAACCTGCTGCGCTGGGCCGACGAAATCCGCCCCATGGACGACCTGGCCCTGCCGGCTATGGGCGCCAAGGCCACGGGCATCCACGCGCGCGAAATGGCCATGGCCGAGCAGCTGGTCAAGGACATGACCGCCCCCTGGAAGCCTGAGGATTTTCGTGACCGGTTCCGCGACGACATCATGGGCCTGGTCAAGGCCAAGGTGAAGGCGGGCAAGACGCATACCGTCGAGCAGATCGAGCCCCAGGAAGCCGCCGGCACCGGCGGCGCCAGGATCCTGGACCTGACCGAGTTGCTGCAGCGCAGCCTGCGCGGTGGCAAGGCGCCTGCCGCGAGGCAACCCCCCGCGGCGCGCAAGACGCCGGCAGCACGCAAAACAGCCACCCGGCGCAAGGTGGCCTGAGCCCATGGCCACGCGCGATTCGCTCAAGGCGTACCGGGCCAAGCGCGACTTTGGCGTCACCGCCGAGCCGCGGGGTGAGCGCCAGCCCGGGCGCGAAGGGCCGCTGGCCTTTGTGGTGCAAAAGCACTGGGCCAGCCACCTGCACTACGACTTCCGCCTGGAACTGGACGGCGTGCTCAAGAGCTGGGCAGTGCCCAAGGGCCCGAGCCTGGACCCAGGCGACAAACGCATGGCTGTGCAGGTGGAAGACCACCCGCTCTCTTACAGCGGGTTCGAGGGCACCATCCCCAAGGGCCAGTATGGGGCCGGCAAGGTCGTGATCTGGGACCGCGGCACCTGGCAGCCGCTGGAGGACGCACGCAAAGGCTGGCGAGCCGGCAAGCTCAAATTTGAGCTGCATGGCAACAAGCTGCAGGGCCGCTGGGCGCTGGTGCGCATGCGCGAAACCGGTGGCAAGCCCGCGTGGCTGCTCATCAAGGAAAACGACGGCCATGCGCAGGATGGCGGCGCCCCCGGGGACGGCGCGGATGACGCGCCGGCACAGCGCCGCCGCACCCCCCACAAACGCCGCAGCGCCGCCGCCGTGCTCCCGGCCGAAGCGCGGGCCGCCCGGCTGCCAGTGGCGCTGGCGCCGCAGCTGGCCACCCTGGCGGCGGCGCCACCGGCGGACAGCAACGCCTGGTTGTACGAGCTGAAATTCGACGGCTACCGGCTGCTGGCGCGGGTGGACCAGGGTGAGGTGCACCTGTACACCCGCAACGGCCATGACTGGACACACAAGCTGCCCGCCATCCGCGACGCGGTGGCCAGCCTGCCGTTGCGCAGTGGCTGGCTGGACGGCGAGCTGGTGGTGCCGGGCCCCAGCGGCGCGCCCGACTTCCAGGCGCTGCAGGCGGCGTTTGACGGCCGTGACGGCGACGCCATGCAGTACTGGCTGTTTGACCTGCCCTACTACATGGGCTATGACCTGCGCGCCGTGCCGCTGGTGGAGCGGCGCACGCTGCTGCGCGGGCTGCTGGCGCGAAACCCGCCGGCTTGCCTGCGCTACAGCGAAACAGTGGACGCCGCCGCGTCCGATCTGCTCGCATCGGCCTGCAAGCTGGGCTTTGAAGGCGTGATCGGCAAGCGGCGGGACGCACCGTATTCGTCGCGCCGCTCGCCCGACTGGATCAAGCTCAAATGCGGACTGCGTCAGGAATTCGTGGTGGTGGGCTACACCGAGCCGCAAGGCGGTCGCGGCGGCTTCGGTGCGCTGGTGCTGGCCGTGCACGGCGACGACGGCACGCTGCGCCATGCGGGCAACGTGGGCACGGGCTTCAATGAACGCACCCTGGCCGCGCTGGCCGGCCAGCTGCAGGCCCTGCACACCGACCGCAGCCCGCTGGCCAATGCGGCCGGTCTGGGCCAGGTGCAGTGGGTGCTGCCCGAGCTGGTGGCCGAGGTGTCGTTTGCGCAATGGACGCGTGCAGGCCATGTGCGCCAGGCGGTGTTTCGCGGCCTGCGCACCGACAAGCCCGCGCGCGCCATCCTGCGCGAACGCGCGGCGCCAGCCGCCCGCGCCGCGGCGGCCGGGGCGCGCGTGACCCACCCCGGCCGCGTCATCGACCAAGCCAGCGGGCTGACCAAGGGCGACGTGGCACGGTATTACGCCGAGGTGGCACCGCTGATGCTGCCCCACCTCAAGGGCCGGCCGGTCGCGCTGGTGCGCGCGCCTTCGGGTGTGAAAGGCCCGCAGTTCTTCCAGAAGCACGCCGAGGCGGCCGAACTGCCGGGCGTGCGCCAGCTGGACCGCGCACTGGACCCGGGGCATGAGCCGCTGCTGGAAATACCCACGGCCCATGCGCTGGTGTCGGCCGCACAGATGAACGTGCTGGAATTCCACACCTGGAACGCCACGGCCGGCGCCATCAGCCGGCCCGACCGCATGACCTTCGACCTGGACCCGGGCGAAGGCGTGGTCTGGGCCCAGGTGCAGGAAGCCGCGCAGCTGGTGCAGGTGGCGCTGACCGAGCTGGGCCTGGCAGGCTTTCTGAAAACCAGCGGCGGCAAGGGCCTGCATGTGGTGGTGCCGCTTCGCCGGCATGAGGACTGGGACACCGTCAAGGCGTTTTCGCAGGCGGTGGTGCAGCACATGGCGCAAACGCTGCCCGAGCGGTTCGTGGCCAGAAGCGGGCCGCGCAACCGCGTGGGCAAGATCTTCATCGACTACCTGCGCAACGGCTTTGGCGCCACCACGGCCTGCGCCTGGAGCGTGCGCGCGCGCCCCGGCCTGGGCATTTCGGTGCCGGTGGCGTGGGACGAGCTGGGCGCACTGACCGGTGGCGCCCACTGGAACCTGGCCAACATCGCCCAGCGCATGGGCGTGGGCAACAGCCCCTGGGCGGGCTACGCGGCCGCCCGCCGCAGCCTGGGTGCCCCGATGAAAAAGCTGGGATTCAAGCCGCCGCGATAATCGCCCGCATGGGTAGCAAAGGCCGGGTGGTGGTGGGATTGAGCGGGGGCGTGGACTCCGCCGTGAGCGCGTACCTGCTCAAACAGCAGGGCTGGGACGTGACCGGCATCTTCATGAAGAACTGGGAAGATGATGACCGACCCGCAGGGTCGAGCGATGACTCCCCGCAGTACTGCTCGTCCAACATCGACTTCGTGGACGCCGCCGCCGTGGCCGACGTGATCGGCATCGAGATCGAGCACGTCAACTTCGCCGCCGAGTACAAGGACCGCGTGTTTGCGGAATTCCTGCGTGAATACCAGGCCGGGCGCACGCCCAACCCCGACGTGCTGTGCAACGCCGAGATCAAGTTCAAGGCCTTTCTGGACCATGCCGTGCGGCTGGGTGCCGAAAAAATCGCCACCGGCCACTACGCCCGCGTGCGTGAGCAGGATGGCCGCTTCGACCTGCTCAAGGGCCTGGACCCGGCCAAGGACCAGAGCTACTTCCTGCACCGGCTGAACCAGGCGCAGCTGGCGCGCACGCTGTTCCCGGTGGGCGAGCTGCGCAAAACCGAGGTGCGCCGCATTGCCGAAGAGATCGGCCTGCCCAACGCCAGGAAGAAGGACTCCACCGGCATCTGCTTCATCGGCGAACGGCCGTTCCGCGAGTTTCTGAACCGCTACATCAGCCGCGAACCCGGCCCCATCAAGGACGAGCGCGGCCGGCTGCTGGGCCAGCACGTAGGCCTGAGCTTCTACACCCTGGGCCAGCGCCAAGGCCTGGGCATTGGCGGCGTCAAGGACAAGAAGGCCGCGCGCGGCGGCGGTGACCATGCGCCCTGGTACGTGGCACGCAAGGAAGTGGGCACCAACACGCTGTGGGTGGTGCAGGGCCATGACCACCCCTGGCTGCAATCACAGGCGCTGGACGCGGCCGACGCGAGCTGGACGGCAGGCGTCGCGCCCGAACCCGGCGCCTATGCGGCGAAGACGCGTTACCGCCAGGCGGATGCCGCCTGCACGCTGGTGGCCGGAGCGCCCGGTGAGTTCCACCTTGAATTCCACGACCCGCAATGGGCCGTGACGCCCGGGCAGTCCGCCGTGCTGTATGACGGCGACCGCTGCCTGGGCGGCGGCGTGATCGCCGGCCAGCGCTGACGCACGCCCCCGCCTTTCCGGGAGGAAAAATGTGGCACGAATGCCGCAAAGTGCCACCTTTCGGTTAATTTTCCACAAAAATACATCCTAAAGCCTATGAATTTGTAATTCATATTGCCTAAGTACTATTCAACGATGTATCGTTTTGTATCTTTTTAGTACGAATTGGCTAGTGCCCCGCGAACGCACAGGACGCATCCGGCACGGCGCCAAGGGCTGCGCAGAGGTACATCATGAAGCGATCAATGAACACGTCTTACCGCCTGGTGTGGAACGAATCCACCGGGTCATGGAGCGTCGCGCACGAGCTGGCACGCGGGCGGGGCAAGGGCGGCACCAGGGTGCGCCCGGCGCTGCACCCCGTGCACGCCGCGGTGCTGATCGCCGCGCTGCTGAACCCTGGCCCGGTGGCATTTGCGGATGTGGTGATCAACGACTCCAACCTGACAGGAGGCAGCGCATCAGCTAACACGGCAACCGCCGGGCAAATTTCTATTGGCAACGTCACGACCATCAACAACATTGGTTCCATCGCCATCGGCAGCGCGACAACGGCAGGAGGCCAGAATGCCCTGGCTATCGGCACTAACGCAACGGCCGCGGGCAACTTCACTACGGCAATCGGCGGCGGGTCGAAGGCCACAGCGGCTCGCGCTGTGGCCATTGGGCAAGCGTCCCTGGCCGACGGAGCGGAATCGCTCGCCATCGGCGTCCGATCCAGCGCTCTAGCCGACTACGCCTTCGCCTTGGGGCCCGATGCGGAAGCTGCAGCCGGCGCCACCAATAGCGTTGCCCTCGGCAAGAACGCCAATGCATCGATCTCCAACTCAGTCGCGCTGGGCGCGAACGCAACCACCTCCGCAGCTGCGGGAAACGGTTACCTGACCAATGCCTTGGTAGCCAACGTGGCTGGAGTCATATCGGTAGGCAGCAGCACAGTCAAGCGCCGGCTGCAGAACCTGGCTGACGGCGCGGCGGATTCGGATGGCGTGACGGTATTTCAGCTCAAAACCTCGCACAACCTCCTGACGACCACGATCGCATCGCTGTCTGGCAACTTCAATTCGCTGTCGTCCACTGTCAACACCAACTCCGGGACACTCGCCACGCTTTCTGGCAACTTCAACACGCTTTCGTCCACGGTCCACACCAACTCCGGCACCCTGGCCACCCTGTCAGGCAACTTCAATTCGCTGTCGTCTACCGTCAACACCAACTCCGGCACCCTGGCCACGCTGTCCGGCAACTTCAACTCGCTGTCGTCCACTGTCGACACCAACTCAGGCACCCTGGCTACCTTGTCCGGTAACTACGGCACCCTGTCCTCTGCCGTCGGCTCGGCCACCTCCACCGTCGCCGCCCTGTCGGGCACTGTCAATTCGCTGTCCTCCACCGTCGACACCCATTCCTCGACCCTGGCCACTTTGTCCGGCAACTACGGCACCTTGTCCTCCGCCGTCGGCTCGGCCACCTCCACCGTCGCCGCCCTGTCGGGCACTGTCAATTCGCTGTCCTCCACCGTCGACACCCATTCCTCGACCCTGGCCACTTTGTCCGGCAACTACGGCACCTTGTCCTCCGCCGTCGGCTCGGCCACCTCCACCGTCGCCGCCCTGTCGGGCACTGTCAATTCGCTGTCCTCCACCGTCGACACCCATTCCTCGACCCTGGCCACTTTATCCGGCAACTACGGCACCTTGTCCTCCGCCGTCGGCTCGGCCACCTCTACCGTCGCCGCCTTGTCGGGAACCGTTAACACGCTGTCCACTGCCGTTGGCTCGGCCACCTCGACAGTCGCTTCGCTGTCCGGCACCGTCAACGCGTTGTCCTCCACGGTCCACACCAACTCCAGTACGCTGGCCACCCTGTCGGGCAACTTCAACACCCTGTCCTCCACCGTCAATACCAACTCCGCCACTTTGGCGACCTTGTCCGGCAACTACGGCACCCTCTCAACCGCCGTCGGATCGACTACTGCCACCGTTGCTGCCCTGTCTGGCACCGTCAACACGCTTTCGTCCACGGTCAACACCAACTCCGGGACACTCGCCACGCTGTCGGGCAACTTCAACACCCTGTCCTCCACCGTCAATTCCCACTCCTCGACCTTGGCCACCCTGTCCGGCAACTACGGCACCCTGTCCTCCGCCGTTGGCTCGGCCACCTCCACCGTCGCCTCGCTGTCCGGCACCGTCAATTCGTTGTCGTCTACTGTCAACACCAACTCCGGGACGCTGGCCACCCTGTCGGGCAACTTCAACACGCTGTCCTCCACCGTCGATTCCCACTCCTCGACCTTGGCTACCCTGTCCGGCAACTACGGCACCTTGTCCTCTGCCGTCGGATCGGCCACCTCCACCGTCGCCGCCTTGTCGGGTACCGTCAACACGCTGTCCACTGCCGTGGGCTCGGCCACCTCGACAGTCGCCACGCTGTCTGGCAACTTCAACACCCTGTCGTCCACTGTCGATTCCCACTCCTCGACCTTGGCTACCCTGTCCGGCAACTACGGTACCTTGTCCTCTGCCGTCGGCTCGGCCACCTCGACCGTCGCCGCCTTGTCGGGTACCGTCAACACGCTGTCCACTGCCGTTGGCTCGGCCACCTCTACGGTCGCTTCGCTGTCCGGCACCGTCAACGCGTTGTCCTCCACGGTCCACACCAACTCCAGTACGCTGGCCACCCTGTCGGGCAACTTCAACACCCTGTCCTCCACCGTCGACTCCCACTCCTCGACCTTGGCCACTTTGTCCGGCAACTACGGCACCTTGTCCTCTGCCGTCGGCTCGGCCACCTCCACCGTCGCCGCCCTGTCTGGCACCGTCAATTCGCTGTCGTCCACGGTCAACACCAACTCCGGAACGCTCGCCACGCTGTCGGGCAACTTCAACACCCTGTCGTCCACTGTCGATTCACATTCCTCGACCCTGGCCACTTTGTCTGGCAACTACGGCACCTTGTCCTCCGCCGTCGGCTCGGCCACCTCCACCGTCGCCGCCCTCTCTGGCACCGTCAATTCGCTGTCGTCTACTGTCAACACCAACTCCGGGACGCTGGCCACGCTGTCAGGCAACTTCAACACGCTGTCGTCCACTGTCGATTCCCACTCCTCGACCCTGGCCACCCTGTCCGGCAGCTACGGCACCCTGTCCTCCGCCGTTGGCTCGGCCACCTCGACAGTCGCTTCGCTGTCCGGCACCGTCAACGCGTTGTCCTCCACGGTCCACACCAACTCCAGTACGCTGGCCACCCTGTCGGGCAACTTCAACACCCTGTCCTCCACCGTCAATACCAACTCCGCCACTTTGGCGACCTTGTCCGGCAACTACGGCACCCTCTCAACTGCCGTCGGATCGACTACTGCCACCGTTGCCGCCCTGTCTGGCACCGTCAACACGCTTTCGTCCACGGTCCACACCAACTCCGGCACCCTGGCTACCCTGTCAGGCAACTTCAACACGCTGTCGTCCACGGTCAGCACCAACTCCGGCACGCTGGCCACCCTGTCGGGCAACTTCAACACGCTGTCCTCCACCGTCAGCACGAACTCCGGCACGCTGGCCACCCTGTCTGGCAACTTCAACACGCTGTCCTCCACCGTCAGCACCAACTCTGGCACGCTGGCCACTCTGTCTGGCAACTTCAACACGTTGTCGTCCACCGTCAGCACCAACTCCGCCACCCTGGCCACGCTGTCCGGCTCCGTCAACACGCTGTCTTCCACTGTCAGCACCAATTCGGCCACCCTGGCTACCCTGTCGGGCAACTTCAACACGCTGTCCTCCACCGTGAGTACCAACTCCGGCACACTGGCCACGCTGTCCGGCTCCGTCAACACGCTGAACACCACCGTTGGTACGTTCAGCACGTCCATCAGCACGCTGTCCACCAACTACAACAGCCTTTCCACCACGGTCAGCGGCCATTCCACGCTGCTCAATTCCCTGTCCACGTCGATTGGCACGGGCATGGGTCCGGTGGGTGCCAGCCTGTCCACGGCTTTGTCCACATCCACGGCGTCGCTGTCATCCGCAGTGCTGACATTGACGACCAGCCTGTCCACGCTGTCCACAACAGTGGCCAACGGCGGCACGGGTGGCTCTGGCGGTACCGGCGGTGGGGGGGGTGGCGCGGTACCCGCAAGCGTTGCCGAGGTCTCCGCGGGCATGGCGTCGTTGTCAACGGCGGTCACCGCCAGCCTCAGCTCCACCGCCAGCACGGTCGCCGCCCTGCAGACCCAGGTGGCCACGGGCGGCGGTACCGCCAACGGCACGTCCGCCCGCGCATTGGGCTCGGGCTCCCAAGCTGCGGGCACCCAGGCCACGGCCGCAGGCGACTGTGCATTTGCTAACGGCAATGCGGCCACGGCGCTGGGGTACTGTGCGAACGCCGGCACCAAAACGACGACCGCAGACAACTCCACCGCCGTCGGCAGCAACTCGCGAGCCATCGGCGAGGGGTCCACCGTGCTGGGCGCGCAGGCCGAGGCGTTGGGCAATGGCGGGGTCGCCATCGGCTACAGGGCCATGGCCGAAACAACCGGCTCGGTCGCCATTGGCCAGGGCGCGGTCGCCCGCTCGTCGGTGGCCGTGGGCATGGCGGCACAGGCGCTGGGCCTGCGCACCACCGCCGTGGGTGACGAGGCAATCGCCTCCGGCGACTACAGCGCAGCATTTGGCAACCAGGCGCAGGCACTGGGCGCCAATTCGGTGGCGCTGGGCAATGGCTCTGTCGCCGACCAGCCCAATACGCTGTCCGTCGGCGCGCAAGGCAACGAGCGACGCATCACCAACGTGGCGGCTGGTGTGGCGCCCACGGATGCCGTCAACGTCTCGCAGCTGCGCGACGTGGAGCGCAAGGCCTATGCGGGTGTGGCCATGTCCATTGCCATGGCGTCGGGCCGCATTTCCGTGTCGGAGCCGGGGCAGAAGGCGGTGGGTGTGGGCCTGGGTTCGTATGGCGGCAACCAGGCGTTCTCGTTCACCTTCCAGGGCTTGACCGATTCCGGCAAGCTGCAATACAACCTGGGCATATCCACCACCTCCGCGGGCCGGGACTGGAGCCTGGGCGCCGGCATCGGCTACCGCTGGAAGTAAGGAGGCGTCATGGCTCAGTTCAACCGTTGCAGCCACCGGCATCACAGCATGTTGCGCCGTCTGGTGATGGCCGGCCTGCTGGTGCTGGCCGTATTGGCGTGCGGCCCGGCCGTGGCTACCGAGCCGTCAGCGCAGGAGCGGCTGGCCGTGGGCACCTGGTACGGCGAGTACTCTGCGGGTGCCGGGCAACCCGTGCAGCGGTTCATCAACACCCGTCATCCGGACGGCACGTATGTGCTGGTCGCACGTCTTTACGACAAGGGCAAGCCCACCACCGAGTTGCGCAACAAGGGCCTGTGGGGCATCTCCAACGGGCTCTATTTCACGATCACGACCGAGGTCAATGGCCAGCGCGTGGATCCGGCCAAGGCGGATGTGGCGCAACCCTACCTGGTTCAGTCGCTCAACAGCATGTCGTTTGAGTACGCCCATGTCGCGTCCGGCAACCGCTTTCGCGTCACGCGCGTTGACCCTGCCACCGCGCGCCTGCCGGACTGAGCCGGTACCAGATGAGCGGCTGGCGCGTCGGCATCACCATCGGGCTGCAGGCGCCCGATGAGTCGCTGTGGGTCAACGGCATCAAGCAGAACGCCTTGTACCTGGCCCAGGCGCTGCGCCATGTGCCATCGGTCGGCCCGGTGCATCTGGTCAACACCTCGCCAGTACCCGTCACCGATGCACTGCCATGGGACCGCCAGTGCTGGCCCACCGTGGCGTTTGACGAGGCCCGGGACACGCTGGATCTGCTGATCGAGCTGGGCGGCCAGGTCGGCCCGGACCAGACGGACTACATCAAGCAGCGCGGGACGCGCCTGGTGTCGTACTGCTGTGGCGTGGAATACGTCAACGCCATGCAGGCCATGCTGTTCAACCGGCCCCTGTGGGGGCAAAGTCTTTTCATCAACCCCCGGTACGACGCCGTCTGGGTGGTGCCGCAGGTGGCGCCCACCAGCCTGCACTTCTTCCAGACGCTGCGCCGCCGCCCCGTGCAGATGGTGCCTTTTGTGTGGGACCCGGTGTTCCTGCTCGAGCGCGGCCGCGATCTTCCCCACGGCGGCGAATACAGGCCACGCACCGGCGCCCGCCGGCTGTCGGTCATGGAACCCAACCAGGATGTGGTGAAGTTCTGCCTGTACCCCGCGTTGATCGCGGAGGAGGCCTATCGCCGCGCACCAGACGCCATCGCCATGCTGCAGGTCACCAACACGGGCCACCTTGCCAACCGCAACCCGGAGTTCGGCGCGGTGATGGGCCAGCTGGACCTCGTGCGCAACCACAAGGCCGTGTTCCTTGAACGCTACGACACGCCGCAGTTCCTGGCCCTGATGACCGATGTGGTGGTATCGCACCAGTGGGCCAATCCGCTGAACTACTTCTACTTCGATTGCTGCTGGCAGGGCTATCCGCTGATCCACAATGCGTCCCTTTGCGCCGACCTTGGGTACTACTACGAAGGCAATGACGTCCAATCGGGCTGTACCCAGCTGCTGCGCGCAATGGCGCACCACGACGATACCTGGCAGGCCTATACCGACCAGCAGCGGCGGCTGATCAGCCGCTACCTGCCCGGCGACGCCACCGTGACCGCGCGTTATGCCGAGCTGCTGGCCAGCGTCATGGCAGGCGACCCATGAACATCGGTATTTCACTGCCGGCGCTGCACAAGCCGGACGCCGAGGCCAACGACCCGTATCTGTGCCTGGCGTTCCTGCTGATGCTGCTGCGCAGCAGCCCGTGGGTCGATGCGTTGTACCTGCTGGACCCTCGCCCATCCACATCCGGCGCAACGCTGCACCCCATCGTGCAGGCCAGCGGCGTGCGGGACCTGCACGTCACGCAGCCGCAAGACGTGACGCATGCGCTGGACATGGTGATCGAGCTGGGCGCGCGCTTGCCTGTTGCCTGGCTGCGCCACGTTCGGGCATTGGGCGCGCGGATCGTGCTGTATCTGGTGGAGCAGCCCTACACCAGGCTCATGGAAAAGCCGATCTTCGGCCGCGCGGACGAACCGCTTTTCAATGGAGCGCCCTGGCACGAGGTCTGGCTGCGGCCCAGCCATGCGCACGCCGGGCTGCCGCTGATGCGCACGCTCGCGCGCGTGCCCGTGCATGAAATGCCCCCGCTGTGGTCCCCCTTCTGGCTGGAGCAGCAAGTGGCGGCGCTGCACACCCAGGGGCTGGCCTTTGGCTTTGATCCCGAGTCCCGCCGTGCCCCTGCACCGGGCTGGCGCGTGGGCATTTTCGACGCCAACGTGTCGGTCACCAACAACTGCACCGTGCCCCTGCTGGCTTGTGACCATGCCTGCAGACAGCAGCCTGGGGCCGTGGCCCGCGTCATGGCCACCCGCACACTGCACATGAAGGAGCATCTCACCTTCAACCGCCTTGCCAGCTCCCTGGACTGCACGCGCCAGGGCAAGGCCAGCTACGAGCCCCCCCTGGCCTTCGCCGAAGGCGCGGCCCGCTTCGGGCTGGACGCAGTGGTCACGCACCAGTGGGAAGACGGCCTGAACGATGCCTGCCATGACGTGCTGGCGGGCGGCTACCCGCTGGTGCACAACGACCCGACGCTGCAGCGTGCCGGCGTAGGCCAGTACTACGCCGGTTTTGGCGCCGCCGACGCCGGCCAGGCGCTGCTGCAGGCATGGGCCCGCGAGCCGGGCTACTGGCAGGACCATCAGCGCACCAGTTCGGCCTGGCTGCGCCGGCTGTCACCCACCGACCCTGCCAATGGAGCCGCGTACCAGCAGCGGCTACAGTCTGCCGGGAGCACCACGTGACGGACCCTCAGCACAAGCTCCGCGTGGGCGTCACCTTGTCCGTGCGCGAAGGTGTCCAATCCATATGGGAGAACGGAGTTTTCCAGAACTGCGCGTTCCTGGCCCAGTTGCTCAACCAGTCGCCTGCGGTGGCTGAAGCCGTGCTGGTCAACACCACCGGTTTCACACCCAATCCGGCGCTGCAGCTGGATCTGGCCGGGGTGCGCATGGTCAACCTGGAAGAAGCCGCGCAGACGCTGGATGTGGCCATCGAGATGAGCGCCACCTTTCCCGATGACTGGGCGGCGGCCTTTCGTGCACGCGGCGGGCGCAGCGCCTGGATGCGGGTGGGCAACGACTATGTGATCGATATCGAACGGGCCATGCACGGCAAGCAGGCCATGGCGCTGACGCGAGACAGCGTATTCGACGCGATCTGGACCATCCCTGAATACGTCCACAGCTGCACCGATTACTTCGGATTGACAGCACGCGCACCCGTGCGCGTGCTGCCTCACCTGTGGACGCCAATGTTCCTGCGCAAGGGCGTGGACACACTGCCGCCGGACAAACCCTGGGGCTACCGGCCGGGCCGCGATACATGGCGTGTGTGCAGTTTTGAACCCAACCTGTGCATGGTCAAGACAAGCCTGATTCCGCTGCTGGCGTGCGAGGAAGCCTATCGCGCCAACCCGGCTTTCCTGGAGAGCGTGCGCGTGTGCAACACGCTGCAGATCAAGGACGACCCGCGCTTCGCGTGCGCGGCGCTCACGCTGGACGTGGTGCAGCACGGCCTGGCCAGCTTCGAGGGCAGGGCGCCGCTGTACGAGTTCATGGCCAACTACGGCGACTGCATCGTCAGCCACCACTGGGAAAACGGCCAGAACTATCTCTACTACGAGGCGCTGTACGGCGGCTACCCGCTGGTGCACAACTCCGAATTCATCAAAGGCTGCGGCTATTACTACCCGCACTTTGACTGCCAGGCCGGCGGGCAGGCGCTGCTACGCGCCTTCATGGAACACGACCGGCGGCTGGAGGATGAGAAGCGCAGCACGGCCGCGCTGCTGCACAGCCTGGACGTCGCCAACCCGGCCAACATCGAGGCGTACACCCGCGAGCTGCTGGCGCTGTTCGGGCCGCGCTGAAAAGCAAAATCCCGGCGTGTGCCGGGATTTTGCTTTTTTGGGGGGTGGGTGCAGGGCCGCGTCAGAACGGGATGTCGTCATCCATGTCGTCAAAGCCGCTGGACGGCTTGGCCGGTGCCTGGCGCGGTGCAGGGGCCGGCGCACGCGGTGCGGGCGCAGCGGCGCGGCGCGGGGGAGCGCCGCCACCGTCTTCGTCGCCGCCGCCGGGGCCGCCCATGCCTTCACGGCCGCCCAGCAGCTGCATTTCGGTGGCGATGATGTCCACCGTGTTTTTCTCGATGCCGTCCTGGCCTGTGTACTTGCCGTACTTCAGGCGGCCCTCCACATAGATGGGGCGGCCTTTCTTGACGTATTCGCCTGCGATCTCGGCCAGGCGGTCATAGAACGTCACGCGATGCCATTGCGTGTCTTCCACCATTTCGCCGGTGTTCTTGTCCTTGCGGCGGCTGCTGGTGGCCACGCTCACGTTGGCCACGGCCTGGCCCGACGGCAGGTAACGGATTTCGGGGTCGCGGCCACAGTTGCCCACGAGGATGACTTTGTTGACGGATGCCATGTTGGGAATTTCCTCCAGAGATTCGATTATGTCTAGGTCGCCCGGGCTTCGGTAGCCAAAGTTTCATCAGGCGTGGCGGGCGTGCGCGGTGCGCGCATGGGCCAGGCCACCAGCAACCACAGGACCATCATGGAGGCACACGCCGCAAACAGGCCCTGCGCGCCCATGTGCTTGGCCAGCCAGCCCCCGGTCACCCCGCCGGCAAAAAACCCCAGCGACTGCAATGTGTTGTAAACGCCCAAAGCCGCGCCACGCGCATGGGGCGGCGCCACACGCGAGGCCATGCTGGGCTGAGACGCCTCCAGCACGTTGAATCCGCAGAAAAATACGAACAGCAGCACCGCCAGCAGCCCGATACCAGGGCGGTCCGCCAACAGCAGCAGCCCCACCTGCACCAGCGCCACCAGGCCGATGGACGCCAGGAACACCGCGCGCAAGTAGCCCCGGCGCTCCAGCGGGAACAGCGCGGCGCCCATCACCACGAACGACGCCAGCACGGCCGGCAGGTACACCTGCCAGTGGTGGCCGGTCTCAAGTCCGGCCTGCACCAACAGGGCGGGCACAGCCACCCACATGGCCAGCTGCACCGCATGCAGCACAAACACGCCAAAGTCCAGGCGCAGCAAGGCGGCGTGGGTCAATACCTCTGACAGGCGGCCGCGCGGCATGTTTTTTTTCCGCAGCGGCTCGGGCGGCGTCCACCACACCACCACGGCAATACCGGACAGCGCCAGCACGCCCGTGACGGCAAACAGCCCGCCCAGGCCGATCTGCGCAGCCAGCAGCGGCGCCACCACCAGTGACAGCGCAAACATCAGCCCGATGCTGGCGCCCACCAGTGCCATCGCCTTGGTGCGAACGCCGTCGCGGGTCTGGTCGGCCAGCAGCGCCGTCACGGCGGCTGACACAGCGCCCGCACCCTGCAGCGAGCGGCCCACGATCAGCCAGCCCAGGCTGTTGGCCGCCGCCGCAATGAAGCTGCCAGCAGCAAACACCAGCAGCCCGATGATGATGACCCGCTTGCGCCCAAAACGGTCGGACGCCATGCCAAAGGGGATCTGCAAAATACCCTGGGTCAGCCCGTAGATACCCATGGCCAGCCCGATCAGGGCCGGATCATCGCCGCCGGGGTACCTGGCGGCTTCCAGGGCGAACACCGGCAGCACCAGGAACAGCCCCAGCATGCGCAGCGCAAAAATCGTGGCCAGCGAGCCGCTGGCGCGGCGCTCGATGGGTGTCATGGTGGTGGAAGAGGTGCTCATGGCACTGGAAACTGTCAGCAGGGGCGCCGCAAAGGTGGCAAACCGTGCATTGTCCCGCATTCGGCGGTGCGGGCAGGTGCGCGAAATCAAGTGCCGGTCTATCATGATGGGTTTTCCCGGGCCCGCTCCACCTTGAACTCTTCTTCTGACGGCAAGTACCTTGCGGCCACGCTCGCCGCGCAGCGGATCGCCATTCGCGGGGCGCGCACGCACAACCTCAAGAACGTGGACCTGGACATCCCGCGCAACCAGCTGGTGGTGATCACCGGCCTGAGCGGTTCGGGCAAGTCGTCGCTGGCGTTTGACACGCTGTATGCCGAGGGCCAGCGCCGCTATGTGGAAAGCCTGAGCGCGTATGCGCGCCAGTTCCTGCAGCTCATGGACAAGCCCGACGTGGATGTGATCGAGGGCCTGTCGCCCGCCATCAGCATCGAGCAGAAGGCCACCAGCCACAACCCGCGCTCCACCGTGGGCACGGTGACGGAAATCCATGATTACCTGCGCCTGCTGTTTGCCCGCGCCGGCACGCCCTATTGCCCCGATCACGGCCTGGCGCTGCAGGCCCAGACGGTCAGCCAGATGGTGGACGCCGTGCTGGCGCTGCCCGAGGACACCAAACTCATGATCCTGGCGCCGGTGGCGCGCGACCGCAAGGGCGAGTTCGTGGATGTGTTCGAGCAGATGCAGGCCCAGGGCTACATCCGCTTCCGGGTGGACGGCAAGGCCTATGAATTTGACGAACTGCCCAGGCTCAAGAAGACCGAAAAACACAACATCGACGTGGTGATTGACCGGCTGAAGGTGCGCGCTGATATGACTCAACGCCTGGCCGAGAGCTTTGAGGCGGCGTTGCGGCTGGCGGACGGGCGGGCGATTGCATTGGAAATGGATGGCGACAAGGAGCACCTCTTCAACGCCAAATTCGCCTGCCCCGTGTGCAGCTATTCCATCAGCGAGCTGGAGCCGCGCCTCTTCTCGTTCAACTCGCCCGCCGGCGCCTGCCCGTCATGCGACGGCCTGGGGCACATGGAGTTCTTTGACCCGCTGCGCGTAGTGGCCTTCCCGTCGCTGAGCCTGGCCAGCGGCGCCATCAAGGGTTGGGACCGGCGCAACGGCTATTACTTCGCGCTGATCGAAAGCCTGGCCCGGCATTACAAGTTCAGCGTCGATGCGCCGTTCGAGGACCTGGCGCTGCCCATCCAGAACGCCGTGCTGCACGGCTCGGGCGACGAAGACATCCGCTTCACCTACACCATGGACTCGGGCAACTTCGCGGGCAAGAAGCTGACCAAGAAACATCCGTTCGAGGGCATCATCCCCAACATGGAGCGGCGCTACCGCGAGACCGACTCCGTGGCCGTACGCGAGGAGCTGGCCCGCTACCGCAGCCTGCAGCCCTGCCCCGAATGCAGCGGCACGCGCCTGAAACGCGAGGCCCGCCATGTGAAGGTGGGCGAAGGCACGCAGGCGCGCGCCATCTACGAGATCAGCCACGCCACGCTGCGCGAGGGGTTTGAGTACTTCAACACGCTGACGCTGCACGGCGCCAAAGCCGAGATCGCCAGCAAGGTGGTGCACGAGATCCGTTCACGGCTGAAGTTTTTGAACGACGTGGGCCTGAATTACCTGAGCCTGGACCGCAGCGCCGACACGCTCAGCGGCGGGGAGTCGCAGCGCATCCGCCTGGCCAGCCAGATCGGCAGCGGCCTGACCGGCGTGATGTACGTGCTCGACGAGCCCAGCATCGGGCTGCACCAGCGCGACAACGACCGCCTGATCGGCACGCTGAAGCACCTGCGCGACATCGGCAACAGCGTGCTGGTGGTCGAGCACGACGAGGACATGATCCGCGCGGCCGACCATGTGATCGACATGGGCCTGGGCGCGGGCATCCACGGCGGGCGCGTGATCGCGCAGGGCACATTCGAAGAGGTGCAGGCCAACACCGAATCGCTGACCGGCAAATACCTGGCGCAGACGCTGAAGATTGCCGTACCTGCAAAGCGCCACACGCTGGCCGGCCAGGCCAACCCGCAGGTGCTGGCCATCACTGGCGCCAGCGGCAACAACCTGAAGAACGTGAGCGTGGACTTCCCCGTGGGGCTTTTGACCTGCGTGACGGGCGTGTCGGGCTCGGGCAAGTCCACCCTGGTCAATGACACGCTGTACGCGGCCGTGGCGCGCCACATCTACCGCGCGCATGACGAGCCCGCGCCGCACGAATCAATTGACGGGCTGGAGCATTTCGACAAGGTCATCAACGTGGACCAGTCGCCCATTGGCCGCACGCCGCGCAGCAACCCGGCCACCTACACCGGCCTGTTCACGCCCATCCGCGAGCTGATGGCCGAGACGTCCATGGCCAAGGAGCGCGGCTACGGCCCGGGGCGCTTCAGCTTCAACGTGGCGGGTGGCCGCTGCGAGGCCTGCCAGGGCGACGGCGTGGTCAAGGTGGAGATGCACTTCCTGCCCGACGTGTACGTGCCCTGCGACGTGTGCAAGGGCATGCGCTACAACCGCGAAACGCTGGAAGTGCAGTGGAAGGGCAGGAACATCGCCCAGCTGCTGGACATGACGGTGGAGGACGCGTATGAGTTCCTGAAGGCCGTGCCCACGATTTCACGCAAGCTGCAGACGCTGCTGGACGTGGGCCTGTCCTACATCAAGCTCGGGCAGTCGGCCACCACGCTGTCGGGCGGCGAGGCGCAGCGCGTGAAGCTGGCGCTGGAGCTTTCCAAGCGCGACACCGGCCGCACGCTGTACATCCTGGACGAGCCCACCACCGGCCTGCATTTTGCCGACATCGACCTGCTGCTCAAGGTGCTGCACCAGCTGCGCGACGCGGGCAACACCATCGTGGTGATCGAGCACAACCTGGACGTGATCAAGACGGCCGACTGGATCATCGACATGGGGCCCGAAGGCGGCGCCGGCGGTGGCACCGTGGTGGGCACCGGCACGCCGGAAGACATTGCGGCCAACCCGGCCAGCCATACCGGGCGGTACCTGAAGCGGCTGCTCTGACTTAAAGCCGCGCCAGGTCTTCGATCGCGTCGATCACCATGCTGGTGCCGACGGCGATGAGCAGGATATCGGCCGCCACGCGCACGTATTTGTAGCCCGCGGGCGGCGTGCCCAGCTGCACCACCACGGCCGGCGGCACCGGGTACCAGACCACATCGCGCGGCAGCGGCTGGCCCAGGCCCCATTTCTTGGCCTGGCCCGGCGGCAGGCAGCCGTTGTTCTTCTTGGCCAGGCCCGGCGGGCATTTGCCGCCACGCGCCTGGGCGCCGTAATACTCGCGGGCCGCGGTGCGCTGCGGCTCGCCAAAGTAGGCGCCGATGCGCACGGTGATTTCGGGCGACTTCTGCGCGGCTGGCTTGCCGCCTTCGCGCTTGCCGTCGTGCTTGCCGTCAAGTTTGTTGCCCTGGCCTTCGGCGTGCTTGCCGCCCTTGCCCTGCCCCGCCCATTCGGGCTTTTCCGCCCACGTGGGGCCAGCGCCCAGCGTCAGGGCCAGTACACAGGCCAGCGACAGGGCGGTGCTGCGGTTGCGTGAAGTGGTCATGATGGCTCCGTCGTCAAAAGTCTTGTTCAGGGAAACACAAACGTGGTGGTCACCGTGGCGCCGGGCGCCAGTGTCAGCGGACCGGCCTGCCTGGCCGCCGTGCCGGCCACCGCCTGCAGGCTGTACTGGCCAGCCACAGTTGTATCCGCGGCGAACACCGGCACGCCGGCGAGGCCTGCCCAGTTTGCCACTTGCGGCGCTGCCGTTGGAAGCTCATGGCGGAAGGTGCCGGCCACGCTGTCCACCGGCCGCGCGGCCAGCTCGATCACCGGGCCGCCGCTCAGCGATTGCAGCGCACGCGTCAGCGCGTCCACCGGCGAGCTGGCGGTGGTCACCGTGCCGGCCAGTGTGCCCACCGGCGAAGCGGCGGGTGCCAGCACCAGGGTGGAGGTGCCCAGCGTGCTCACGCTGCCCGACGTCACCGGCACGCCACGTACCACCAGCGTGGTGCGGCCCGGCGCGGTCATCACGAAGGTGTAGGTGCCCACGGGCACGGGCTGCAGCAGGAAGTTGCCGGCGGCATCGGGCGCGGTGGCGCGCACGGTCACGCCGCCGTCCTGCAGCGACACCATCGTGCTGCCCATGGGCAGCGATGCATCCACGCGGCCCGACACACCCGACACCAGGCGCGGGATCACGCTGATCACCGGCTTGAGCAGGTACTTGCCGGAATTACCGGCGGACACCACGGACTTGCAGGCGTCAAAGTCCAGCACAAAATCGGCCAGCTGGTTGGCCGCCACGTCGATCTGCACCGGCATCTTCAGGCCCGACTGCTGGGCGCTGGGCGTGGTCAGGGCGGTTTCGGCTTCGCCGGTGGGCTTGACCGAATTGGCCAGCGGGTTGGCGTTGCTGTTGTCGGCCAGCACCAGGCGCAACTGCGTGTAGCGGCCCGCCGGCAGCGCCACCTGGCCCAGCTCGCTCAGCACGCCGTTGGTCAGGCTCAGCAGATCCATGCGCCGCGCCGGGTTCAGCACCACCTCAGACCAGCCGCCGTCGGCGTCGGCTGCGGTGCTGCTCTGGTGCACGCGGACCTTTTCCACCGTGACGTTCACCGTGTCAAAGCCGCACGCGGGTGCGTCGGTCATGGCCAGGCGCAGCGTACCGGTGCCGCCGGATGCGGTGTCACCACCACCCCCGCCACCACCGCCGCATGCGGCCAGGCCCAGAGCCAGCAAACCGGCCAGGGCGGCCGCCGCCGCGCGGCGGCCTGTCTTGAATGTGTTCATGTCAATGTCCTCGGGTACGGGTGGCAGGGGTTAAATGGACTTATTTCCCATTTGCATCGAAGGTACGCCGGCGCCTCGGCGGCGCCTGTAGGAAAACGCCTTCATGCACCGTCAGACGCCTGCGCTGCAGCCGCCGGGATAATGCGGGCTTTCGTTCAAATTGCCCGTTGCCCATGTCCTCCATCACCCTGCGCTTCCTGGCCGAACCCAGCACCGTCAACTTCGGCGGCAAAGTCCACGGCGGCACCGTCATGAAGTGGATTGACGAGGCCGGCTACGCCTGCGCCACCAGCTGGGCCAAGCGCTACTGCATCACGGTGTACGTGGGCGGCATCCGCTTTCACCGGCCCATCATGATCGGCGACCTGGTGGAGGTGGAGGCGCGCCTGGCCTACACCGGCAACACCAGCATGAACATCGCGGTGGAGGTGCGCAGCGGCGACATGAAGGGCGGCCATCTGGAGAAGACCACCGAGTGCCTGATCGTCTTCGTGTCGGTGGACTCCCACGGCCGGCCCCTGCCGGTGGACACCTGGACGCCCGAGACGCCCGGCGAGGTGGCGCTGGCCACGCGCGCCAAGGCGCAGCTGGACGCGTCGCGGGCGGCGCAGTAGTGGCCGCCGCGGCACCCGGCGGCGGCCACCTCTCGGGCCGCGACTACGCCGCGGCGCTGGCCGTGGTGGTGATCTGGGGGCTGAACTTCGTGGCGATGAAGTTCGCGCTGCGCGACTTCACGCCGTTCCAGCTGGGGGCGGCGCGCTATGTGTTTGCCGTGCTGCCGCTGGTGCTGCTGGTCAAGGCGCCGCGCCTGCACTGGAAATGGGTGCTGCTGTACGGGCTGTGCCAGGGCGTGGGACAGTTCGGCTTTTTGTTCAGCGCGCTCAAGGTGGGCATGACCGCGGCGCTGGCGTCGGTGCTGATGCAGACGCAGGTGTTCTTCACCGCGATCTTCGGCTTTGTGCTGCTGCACGAGCGGCCCAGCCGGCCGCTGCAGCTGGGCCTGCTGCTGGCCGCGCTGGGGCTGGCCTGCTTTGCCATGAACTACATCGCCCCTGTGGGTGGTGGCGCGGGGGCAAGCCCGGCGACCACCTTCTGGGGCCTGGTGCTGAACCTGTGCGCGGCGGCGATGTGGGCGGCCTCCAACATCGTGGCGCGCCGCGCTCAGCAGAGCAACAGCAGCTATGACGCGCTGGGCTTCGTGGTGTGGAGCAGCCTGGTGCCCATCATTCCGTTCATGCTGTTCGCGTTGATGTTCGACCCGCCCGCCGTGCGCTGGAACTGGCTGGCCGCGCCCGTCACGGGCTGGCTGTCCGTGGCCTACCTGGGCTGGATTGCCACCATCCTGGCCTATGCGATGTGGACGGGGCTGCTCAAGCGCCACCCGGCCAACCGCGTAGCACCGTTCAGCCTGGGCGTGCCGGTGGTGGGGCTGGCCACCGGCCTGCTGGTGCTGGGCGAGGTGGTGACGCCCTGGCAGTGGGCCGGCGTGGCGCTGGTGGTGGCCGCGCTGGCGGTCGTGATGCTGGGCCCGCGGTGGGCGGGCCGGCAGAAGGTTTAGAGCGAAGGCTTACAGGGGCCGCGCGTCCTGCAGCAGATCACGCGTCCTGATCGCCTCGGCGCGCGCGGCGGCGGCAAAGTCGTCGCCCGATGACGCATAGAGGATGGCGCGCGATGAACTCACCACGATGGGCGCGTTGGGGCGCCAGCCGGCCTTGACCGTGGCCACTGCGTCACCGCCCTGCGCGCCCACGCCGGGGATCAGCAGCGGCACAGTGGGCGCCACGGCGCGCACGCGTTCAATCTCGGCCGGGTAGGTTGCGCCCACCACCAGGCCCAGCTGGCCGTTCAGGTTCCAGGGGCCTTGCGCCAGGCGTGCCACGTGCTCGTACAGAAGCGGCGCACCCTCAATCGACGACAGGCGCTGGTTCTGCAGGTCGTCGCCGCCGGGGTTGGAGGTGCGGCACAGCAGGAAAGCGCCCTTGCCTTCGTACTTGAGGTAGGGCTGCACCGAGTCAAAGCCCATGAAGGGCGACAACGTGACGGCGTCGGCGCCGTAGCGGTCAAACGCCTCCTTGGCGTATTGCTCGGCGGTGGCGCCGATGTCGCCACGCTTGGCGTCCAGGATGATGGGCACGCGCGGCGCCACGCGGCGCATGTGCTCCATCAGCCGCTCCAGCTGGCCTTCGGCCCGGTGCGCGGCAAAGTAGGCAATCTGCGGCTTGAAGGCGATGGCCAGGTCGGCCGTGGCGTCCACGATGCGGGCGCAGAAGTCGTAGATCCTGTTGGCATCGCCCTTGAGCCCGGCCGGGAAGCGCGCGGGCTCCGGGTCCAGCCCCACGCAGAGCATGGAACCGTTGTGCTGCTGGGCGTCGTGCAGCATGTCGATGAAGGTCATGGGCACAATTTTAAGGTTGCGGCTAGGATCGCCCGATGCCCCAACTCAGCCGCCAACAACTCGCCATCCTCGTCCTGCTTACTTTGGTTTGGGGCCTGAACTGGCCCATCATGAAGATGGGCGTAACCGACTATCCGCCCTTGAGCTTTCGCGCGCTGTCCATCTGGCTGGGCATTCCGGTGCTGGCGCTGGGGCTGGTGGTGCTGAAGGTGCCGTTCCGGGTGCCGCGCCAGCACTGGCCTGCGCTTTTGTGGCTGGCGGCCACCAACATGTTCGTCTGGCACGTGTGCATCATCCTGGCGGTCAAGACACTGTCCAGCGGGCGCGCGGCCATCCTGGGCTACACCATGCCCATCTTTTCAGCCGTCATTGGCGCGCTGGTGTTTTCGGCCGTGCTTTCCCGAAGGGGCTGGTTGGGCGTGGGTGCCGCCGCCGTGGGCGTGGCCCTGTTGCTGTGGCATGAATTCACCGGCCTGGCCGGCAAGCCCGCAGGCGTGGCGCTGGCGCTGGCAGGAGCGGCCAGCTGGGCCCTGGGCACGCAGTTGCTGCGGCGCACGCGCATTGATGTTCCCACGCTCACCATCTCGTTCTGGATGACGGTGATGACGGCGGTCGTCATCACCGTGCTGTCGGTCATCTTCGAGCGTCCGCAGTGGAAGGCCCCCAGCACCGCAGCCTGGTGGGGCATCGGCTACAACGCCGTGCTGATCTTTGGCTACGCCCACGCGGCCTGGTTCTACCTGGCGCGCGGCCTGCCGCCGGTGGCGTCCACGCTGAGCGTGATGTTCATCCCGGTGCTGGGCGTGTTCAGCGGCGCGCTGTGGCTGGGCGAGGTGCTGCACTGGCAGGACTGGGCCGCGGTGGTGCTGATGGTGGTGGCCATCGCCTCCGTGCTGTGGCCGGCGCGCCCGGCAACGGATGCATCCTGAAACATTTGCGGCGGTCTTTTAACAATCGTACCGGTGGTTAACAGATGGAGAACTTGAGTAAGAAAACGGCCTAGCAACCGTGTGACATAAGCCTTAGGGCGCACAGCCGCCTGCCTCCGATAGTGAGTTCATGGCCTGCTTTGAAACGAAGCGGCCCTCATTCAACGGATTTGCAGGAGCTGTCATGTTTACCGCCACCACAAGCGTCAGTCCCCTCGTGTCGCAGGCCGTGCCAACGGCTGTGCGTGCACAAGGCCCCGCCGCGCTGATGGCCGGCAGCCGCTGGGCATCCCAGGATGGCAGCGGCCCGACCTTCATCAGCTATTCATTCGCGGATGCCGGTTCGGGCTTCAATTCCACAGCGTCGCCGTTTGTTGCCAGCATGAGCGCGCTGAGCGAGGCCGACCGCGAGATCACCCGCAAGGTGCTGGCCAACATCGAGGCCGTGTGCAACGTGCGCTTCTTTGAAGTGCCCGACACCGCGTCCAGTTCCGGCGTGCTGCGCTATGCCTATTCGCAGCGGCCCAACGACATGGGTTATTCGGGCTATGCGTTTTACCCGTCGGCGTCCGACATCGGCGGCGACATCTGGATTGGCCGCGCCCAGGCCGGCGTGGAATGGGCCCACTACCGCCCGGGCCTGATCCTGCACGAGACGCTGCACGCGCTGGGCCTGAAGCACCCCTTCGAGGGCGGCGAGACGCTGGACCTGCACGACGACGTCATTACCACCACCGTCATGAGCTATTCGCCCGTGGCCGGCAACCGCGAGGGGGCGATGTCGCACTACCCCGACGAGCCGATGCCGCTGGACATCCAGGTCCTGCAGGCGCTGTATGGCGCGGCCACCAGCAACGCGGCGGACACGGTGTACGACCTGGCCCGGTGGCAGGAGAACTTTCACATCGTGCTGGACAGCGGGGGCAACGACACCCTGGATGCCCGCAAGCTGGCCACCGGCGTGGACATTGACCTCACGCCCGGCGCGGGCAGCAAGGTCGGGCTGACGGTGCATGCCTTTTCCTACCATGGCACGGGCGCGTCACGCACCTACGACCACTCCACCTACGAAGAAACGTTGCGCATTGACACCGGCAGCTGGATCGAGAACGCCGTGGGCTCCAGCCATGACGACGTCCTGGCGGGCAACCAGCAGCACAACCTGCTGCAAGGCGGCGACGGCAACGACATGTTGCGCGGGCGTGGCGGCAATGACGTGCTGGACGGCGGCGCGGGCACCGACACGGCGTGCTACGACGGCAGCATCGGCAACTTCCGCGTCGAGCGGTTCGCCGACGGCTACCGCGTGGTGGACCGCACGCTGTCCGAAGGCGCGGACCTGCTGACCGGCATTGAGCGGCTGCAGTTTGCCGACATGGGCATGGACCTGACGGTGCGCGACGCCGCGGCGCCCGCCGCCGGCGCGCCGCTGCGCATGCTGATCGAGCTGTACACCGGATTTTTCAACCGCATTCCCGATGCGGAGGGCCTGGGCTTCTGGCTGGGCGAGTACGCCGCGGGCACGAGCATGACGCAGATCGCCAACTCGTTCCATGCCGCCGCACTGGCCCACCCCGCGCAGACGGGCTACACCGCCGGCATGTCCAACGCGGATTTTGTGAACATCGTCTACAAGAACGTACTGGGCCGTGCCAGCGCGGACGCCGAAGGCCTGACCTACTGGACGCAGGCGCTGGGCAGCGGCGCGCAAAGCCCCGGCTCCATGGTGCTGGCGATGCTGGATTGCGCCCACCAGTTCAAGGGCCATGCCCAGTACGGCTTCGTGGCCGACCTGCTGGGCAACAAGTACAGCGTGGGCAAGACCGTCGCGGTGGACATGGGCCTGGTCTGGAACGACCCCAGCCAGGCCATCACCAAGGGCATGCAGATTGCCGCGGCCATCACGCCCGACGACACGCAGTTTGCGCTGCAGCTGGTAGGCGTGACGCCGGCGGAGATCGGGGTGCTGGCGGGGTAATCCAGCGGGCTGGCATGGCTGAAAATACAGGCCATGCTCCAGTACCTCACCATCCCCGTCACCGCCTTCCAGCAAAACTGCTCCCTGGTCTGGGACGACGCCACGAAGCAGGCCGCCATCATCGACCCCGGCGGCGATCTGGACGAACTGCTCGCGCAAGCGGACAGTCGGGGCCTGAAGCTTGAGCAGATCTGGCTGACCCATGCCCACATTGACCATGCAGGCGGTACGGCCGAGCTGGCCGCCCGGCTGAAGCTGCCCATCATCGGCCCGCACCCCGGCGACCAGTTCTGGATCGACGGTCTGCCGCAGCAGGGCACGATGTTCGGCTTTCCGCCCTCTGAAACCTTCACCCCCACGCGCTGGCTGCACGATGGCGACACCATCGAGCTGGCAGGCCACGTGCTGCACGTGCGCCACTGCCCCGGCCATACGCCGGGGCATGTGGTGTTTCATTCGCCCGCAATGAAGCGCGCATTCGTGGGCGACGTGCTGTTTGCCGGCAGCATTGGCCGCACGGACTTCCCCGGTGGCAACCACCAGCAGCTGCTGGACAGCATCGCCCAGCGGCTGTGGCCCATGGGGGACGACACGGTGTTCATCCCCGGCCACGGACCCGAAAGCACCTTCGGGCGCGAGCGGCGCAGCAACCCCTACGTGAAGGACGCCGCATGACGCGCAGCGCGCTCGTCCTGGGCGCCGGCATGGTCGGCACCTGCACCGCCCTGCACCTGGCGTTCAGGGGTTACGAAGTCACGCTGGTGGACCGCCGCGAGCCGGGCCGCGAAACCTCGTATGGCAACGCCGGCATCATCCAGCGCGAGGCGGTCGAGCCCTATGCCTTTCCGCGCGGCATCCCCGCGCTGTTGAGCGCGGCGTTCAAGCGCGGCGCCGACGTGAACTACCACCTGGGCGCCCTGCCCCGGCTGGCGGCGCCGCTGCTGCGTTACTGGGCCAACTCGGGTCCGGCGCGCTACCCGGCGATCGCGCGCGACTATGCACGGCTGACCGAACATGCCACGTCCGAACACGCTCGCCTGATCGACGCGGCGAGCGCGCAGGACCTGGTGCAACGCGCCGGCTACCGCGCGATCTTCCGGCAGACCGCCAGCCTGGACGCGGCGCTGACCGTCGCGCAACGCTGGGCGCAGGACTACGGCGTCGGCTTCGTGCCGCAGGACAGCGGCGCCCTGGCCGCGGCCGAGCCTGCGTTGCGGCAACGGCTGGCCGGCGCAATCCACTGGACCGACCCCTGGTCCGTGAGCGACCCCGGCGAACTGGTGGAACGCTACGCAGCGCTGCTGGCGCGCAGCGGCGGGCGCGTCGTGCGCGGGGACGCCGCGACCCTGCGCGCCACGGCCACCGGCTGGGCGGTGCAGACCGACGCCGGCACCGTCGATGCCGGGCAGACCGTCATCGCGCTAGGCCCCTGGGCCGACACCGTGCTGGCGCCGCTGGGCTACCGCCTGCCGCTGTTCGTCAAGCGCGGCTACCACCGCCACTACACCGGCACGGGGCCGAACCTGCCGTTGCTGGACGCCGACCGCGGCCTGGTCATCGCGCCCATGAAGCGCGGCGTGCGGCTGACCACCGGCGCCGAGCTGACGGACATCGACGCGCCCGCCACGCCATGGCAACTGGAGCGCGCCGAAACGTCGGCGCGCGAACTGCTGGACCTGCCGCAACCGGTGGAGCCCGCCCCCTGGCGCGGCGCGCGACCTTGCACGCCCGACATGAAGCCCGTGATCGGCGCGGCGCCGCGCCACCCCGGCCTGTGGTTCAACTTCGGCCATTCACACCAAGGCTTCACGCTGGGGCCGGTGAGCGGCCGCCTGCTGGCGGAACTAATGGACGGCGAGCGTCCGGTGGTGGACCCGCAGCCCTACGGACCGCAACGGCTGATGTAGAGGCGCGCGTCAGCTCCTGCGCGCCTGCTCGTAGAGCCCGCGCACCTTGGGCACGTTGGCCTGCAGCTCGCGGATGCGGTCGGGGCCGCTGGGGTGCGTGGACAGGAAGCTGGGGCCACCGGCGCCGCCACTGGCCTGGCCCATCTTCTGCCACAGGCTGACCGATGCGTCGGGGTTGAAGCCCGCGCGCGCGGCCAGTTCCAGGCCGACCAGGTCGGCCTCGGTCTCGTCGGAGCGGCTGAACTTCAGCGTGATCAGCTGGGTGCCGATGTTGGCCGCCACGTCGCCCAGCTGGCCCAGGCCCAGCAGCTGCGCGCCAATGGACAGCAGTGCGCCCGTGCCCTGCGTCTTGGCGATGCGCGAGCGCGCGTGCTCGCGCAGCGCATGGGCCATCTCGTGGCCCATGATCATGGCCGCTTCGTCCGCGGTGAGCTTGAGCTGATCCAGGATGCCGGTGTAGAACGCGATCTTGCCGCCGGGCATGCAAAAGGCGTTGATCTGCTTGCTGCCGATCAGGTTGATCTCCCACTTCCAGCCCTTGGCCCGGTCGTTCCATTTGGTGGTGAACGGAATCAGCCGGTTGCCGATGGCGCGCAGCTGCTGAAGCTGGGGGTGGTTGTCCGGCGCCAGGGCGCGCTGCGCGCGGGCCTCGGCCATCATCTGCGAGTACTGCTGGCCGGCGGCTGTTTCCAGCTCACCCGCGGGCACCAGGGTGCGCAGGCGCGAGGCGTCGCCCACCTCGACCTGCGCCAGCACGGGCGTGGCCGCGGCCGCGCCCGCGGCCAGCAGAAAGCCCCGGCGGCCAGACCAGGCGGAGTTTTTGGCGAGGCAGAGCATGCACATGGGGCAATAATAAACAGAAGTAACGCTTTTCATGTCAGACGACTTCGCATCCCCCACCCCTGCCACCCCCGCTGCCACGGCGGCGCGCCCGTCATGGGGCGACACCCTGCGCGTGTACCTGGAGCCCGCCACGCTGCGCATGCTGGCGCTGGGCTTTTCGGCCGGGCTGCCGCTGCTGCTGGTGCTGGGCACGCTGAGCTTTCGCCTGCGCGAAGCCGGCATTGACCGCACCACCATTGGTTACCTGAGCTGGGTGGGGCTGGCGTATGGCTTCAAGTGGTGCTGGGCGCCGCTGGTGGACCGTCTGCCCCTGCCGGGCCTGACCACCACGCTGGGCCGGCGGCGCGGCTGGCTGCTGCTGTCGCAGGCGGTGATCATCGCGGGCCTGGCCGGCATGGCGCTGGCCGACCCGCGTGACGCGCTTGGACCCATCGTGTGGTGCGCGCTGGCCGTGGCGTTTGGCTCGGCCACCCAGGACATCGCGCTGGACGCCTACCGCATTGAATCCGCCGACACGCAGCGCCAGGCCGCGCTGGCTGCCACCTACCAGACGGGCTACCGCCTGGCCATGATCTGGGCTGGCGCGGGCGTGCTGTGGATCGCCGCGCGGGCCGAGGTTGCCGCTGTCTCAGGAAACTACCAGCACGCCGCCTGGCAGACCGCGTACCTGGTCATGGCCGCGTCGATGGGGGTCGGCGTTCTGACCGTGCTGCTGTCGCGCGAGCCAGCGCGCGCCGCGCTGCCGCCCGCACGCAACGCCGCTGAATGGCTGCAAGGCGCGTTGATCGACCCGTTCGCGGACTTCTTTCGCCGCTACAAGTGGCAGGCCGCGCTGATCCTGGCGCTGATCGCCGTGTACCGCATCAGCGACGTGGTGATGGGCATCATGGCCAACCCGTTCTATGTGGACATGGGCTACACCAAGGACGAAGTGGCCGCCGTGACCAAGGTCTATGGCGTGATCATGACGCTGGCAGGCGCGTTCCTGGGTGGCGCGCTGTCCATGCGCTTTGGCGTGATGCGCGTGCTGATGCTGGGCGCGATGCTGAGCGCGGCCACCAACCTGCTGTTTGCCTGGCTGGCTGGGCGCGGCCACGATGTGCAGGCGCTGATCTGGGTGGTGTCGGCGGACAACCTGTCGTCGGGCATCGCGTCGGCGGCCTTCATTGCCTACCTGTCGTCTCTGACGAACGTGAGCTATTCGGCCACGCAGTACGCGCTGTTCAGCTCGATGATGCTGCTGCTGCCCAAATGGCTGGCGGGGTTTTCGGGCAAGTATGTGGACCTGCACGGATACGTGGCGTTTTTCAACGCCACGGCGATGCTGGGGGTTCCGGTGCTGGTGCTGGTGTGGCTGGCGGGGCGCTCCAGTTCCCGGCAATCATCCAGGCCCTGAGGAATTCACACTGGTTGTGCGTGCAGGCGAACGCCCAAGGCGCGAGCCACCTTGAGCACCGTGGCGAAACTCGGATTGCCACCTTCGCTAAGTGCCCGGTAAAGACTCTCGCGGCTCAGCCCAGCCTCCTTGGCAACCTGGCTCATGCCCTTGGCACGCGCAATGTCACCGAGGGCTCTGGCAATGCCGGAGACATCGTCCGGCGCGTCTTCGAGCCAGGCATCGAGGTACGCGGCCATTTCTTCGGGCGTCCGCAAATGCTCGGCCACGTCGTAGGCCGAAACCTTGGGCTTGGAAATCTTCTTGCGGACGGCGGTGACCATGTAGCTACTCCTCGTATGCCTGCGCGAGGCGGATGGCTCTGGCGATGTCTTTGGCTTGTGTCGACTTGTCCCCACCGACGAGCAGCAGGATGAAATGGCCGCGACGTTGCGTGTAATACACGCGGTAGCCGGGGCCAACGTCCACCTTCAATTCCGAGACACTGTGAGTCAGGTTGCGATACGAGCCGGGATTGCCATGAACAAGTCGATCAACGCGCATCAGAATGCGAGCACGGCCCGCAAGATCCTTGAGGCTGTCGATCCACTCCCTGTACTCGTCGGTCTTCTCAACGCGCATGTGGCAATTGTAGCCTACAGGCCACAAACCAAAGTGACTGCTGCACGAAGTGCTGGCGGGGCGAGCAGGCTCACAATCGGCACCTCAACAGCAGTAACCCCGGCCAGGGGGCTGCCGGGGGTCAATTCCACACATCCGCGTGCCAGAGAAAAGTTCCGGGGCCTTGCCGGGTGCACTGCGCCAGATAGTCACGCAGCTTGGCGGGCGCTTCATCCAGCGGGCGGAACGTGCCGTCATCAAATCCAATCAGTTTGAACTTGTCGTCCGTCAGACGCCACGCAAGCCGTGGCGTGGGTTGGCGATACCGGTGCGGTGTCTCGGTATCAATTGCAAGCGCCTGCAAGCGGGCGAGGTTGTTCAGCAGGTAGAGCGTGTCAAAGTCCCACCACCGCACGGCGCGCATACGCTGCTGGATTTCCTGGCTCTGGCGGTCCCTGATCTTGCGCGCGGGCAGGCCGGCGTAGATGCTGAACTCATCCAGGCGGCCTCTGGCGGCAGCCCCTGCCGCCAAAACAGTTCCCGTGCCTATGCGGGCACCTGGCAGCACCATGCAGTTCGCCGACAGGACCACGGCATCCCCGATGGCAAACGGCTGTTGGGGTAGCGGTCGCAGATCATGAATACCCTCCTGCGTGGCCAGGATGTCGAACAATGGCACCGCGCCAAATGTGACGTTGACCGGCAGGTCATTGCCATGTTCCCCGCCCGCGAACACGGTGCAGGTTGCAACATTGCAGAACTGGCCCACAGTGCCCACGCAGCCTTTGAAGCCGGGTATGTTGAACTTCAGGTGGGGTGCGATGCTCAACGATCCCCGGCCTATGTCCACGTAGGCGGTGTCGGAAATGAACAGCCTGCAGTCAAAGTGACCAAAGAACATCTTCACCCAGGTGAACTCAGTATCAAATTCGCCCAGATTGAGCGACAGCGTTGGCGTGAATCTTTCCATTTGTCTTCAGTACAAGTCGGCCTCACGGGCTGTGAGGGCCAAGCCTACTGCAGCATGAACGTCTCATACTCCAGCCTTGAGATCTTGCGCTCCAGCACCCGCAGCGACACCACCAGCGTGATCAGCAGCGCCGCCGCGAAGCCGTAGCCGTAGAACGCCACGCCCAGCTTCAGCGACACGATGGACAGCACCACGTTCAGCACCGACAGCAGCGCCACCGTGGCCAGCACGGCGCGGCGGCGGTCCAGGTAGAAGAACACGTTCATCACGGCCAGCAGCGCCACCTGCATGCTGGCGGCCACCGCATCCACATAAAACAGTGGCAGGTACAGCGGGCTGATGCCCAGCTTGTCAAAGATCGTGGGCGCGAACACCACCATCACCAGCACGGCCAGCGTCTGGATCTTCACGATGTCAAACAGGCCGTGGCGCACGGCGAACACCATCTCGTCGCGCATGCGCGCGATCTCCTCCAGCGAGCCGCCTTCGCGCACGGCGTTGTAGAACTTGTCGTACCACTCGACGAAGTCGGTTTCGAAGCGCACCAGGAACACCGCCATGCCGGGGATGATGCTCAGGTACGCCAGGAACACCGGCATGTCGTAGATCACGCTGGCGCGCAAGGGGCCGATCACGGCCTGGCTGGTTTCGGGCGCGACCCAGAACACGATCTTGTCGGCCCAGATCGCGAAGTTGTACAGGAAGCCCACGGCCATCAGCGTGGGCAGCATGGCGCCGGGCCGGAAGCAGTCGAACGCGATGAGTTTTTCCGCGGGGAAGCTGCGCAGGATGATGAAGAACATGCCCGCCAGCATCACGAACTGGCCCACCACATAGCCGCCCAGCAGCCCTTCCAGCCCATGTTCGCGCAGCAACACCGCCAGCAGCACCGAGATGGCGTAACCGCCACCAAACAGCGCCACGATGGTCTTGTAGAACTTCAGCCCGCTCATGAAGATGGTGGCCACCCAGATGTCGCACATGGTCACGAAGCCCGCCACCATCAGCACCCGGTACAGCGCGCTTTCGTTGCGGAATTCCAGGAAGGCCAGCATCACGGCCAGCGTGCCCGCCACCAGGTTGGTCACCAGCAGCACGCCCGCGAAGTTGGGCACGATGTCCTCGCCCTTGCGGGCAAACAGCTGGTCCGATACCCAGCGCGTGAAGGCCAGCTGCACCACGCCCGTCAGGATCAGCGAGCCCGCGATCAGGTAGGTCACCGACACCTGGAACTGCGTGACGAGCAGGTTGGGCACCACGATGTTGACCGACAGCACGCCGATCACCACCAGCCCCACGATGGACAGCACCCACGGCCCCGAGCTGATCAGCCCCGCGTAGGCATACGCGCGCACCAGCGCGAAATAGCTTTCGCGTTGCAGCAGCTTGCGCAGTTCAAAGCCGATGCCGGCCATCAGCCCTCCAGCACCAGGTCAAGGCCGTCGTCCGCACCAGGCGGCGCGGGCGGCGCGGACGGCGCCGGTGCGACGCCCAGCGCCTGGTCATACACCGCGCGGTAGCGCGCGAACATCACCGGGTGGGTGTAGTAACGCTCCACCCTGGCAATGCCGGCCTGCGCGGCCTTGTGCCACGCGGCTTCATCGCCCAGCAGGCGCATGGCGGCTTCGGCCAGGGCCTGGGGATCGGCAATGCCCACCACCTCGCCCGACGCACCCAGCGCCTGGTCTTCCTCGTCCAGCCCGTAGACCAGCTGGCGGCACGAGCCCACGTCGGTGCTGACGGTCGGCACGCCAGCGGCGTAGCCTTCCAGGATCACCAGCGGCAGCGCCTCGCTGATGGAGCTGAGCACCACCAGGCCGATCTGCGGCAGCAGGTCCGTCAGCTTCTGGAAGCCCAGGAACTTCACGTTGTCCGACAGGCCCAGGCTGGCCACCAGGTCCTTGCACTCGGCGGCGTAGTCGGGGCTTTCTTCCTCGGGCCCGGCAATCCAGGCCTGCACCTCGGGCATGCGGTTGGCAATGGTGCGCGTGGCGCGGATGTAGGTCTTGATGTCCTTGATCGGCACCACGCGGCCGATCAGGCACATGATGGGCGGCACCTTGTCGGGCCGCAGCGCGCGCAAAGCGCCAAAGCGCACCACGTCAATGCCGTTGGGGATGTTGCTGGTGCGCCGCGCGTCCGCGCCGTCCTGCACCTGGCGCAGGCGGTTGGCTTCGTACAGCGCAATGATCTGGTCGCTGGCGTCATAGCACATGCGCCCCAGCGCCTCGAAGAACCTGATCCACATGGTGCGAAAGTAACCCGCGTGCGTGGCATCGCGCTGCAGCAGCGTGCGGTTGTCGGCGATCCAGCGCGCGGCATACAGATCGATGCGGCGCTCCTTGGTGTAGATGCCATGCTCGCTCAGGATCAGGTGGCGGTTGTAGCGGCGCTTGAGCAGCGCGCCCAGGAAGCCCGCGTAGCCGGTGGACACCGAGTGGTAGCAGCGCACCGGTGGAAACTTTTCCACAACCGCCGACAGAACCCAGATCGGTGAATGCATGGTGCGCACCGTCCAGAAGTAGTCCACGAAGCTCGGGTCGGTGCAGCGGTCGCGGTACTGCTGGGTGATGTAGTTCCAGCTGGCCTCGGTGTACAGGAACTGCGAGCGGTCCATGCGTCCTTCGAGTTCGCCGGTGATGGTGCCCAGCACTTCGCCGCCGCGCTGCGCCATGTTCTGCGGGTCGCGAAAGTAGTCATGCAGCTCGCGGTTCAGCTCGAACATGGCCGCGTCGCCGCGCTGCGGCGTCACCGGCGGCGTGCCGCCAGGCTCGTACAGGTAGTGCTCCTCGATGTGGACCACGTTGGACGGCAGCTGGAATTTCATCGCGCCGTAGTCCTGTTTGCGCGAGCCGAGGAAACAGATCGCGAACGTCAGGTCGGGAAAGCCGTTGATGATCTGGTGCACCCAGCTGGACACGCCGCCGGACACATAGGGGTAGGTGCCTTCGAGCAGCAGGCCGACGTCGGCGATGGGGGCGCCTGCGGGGGTCGATGGTTGTTCAGACATGGACATCCACGCCACTGACCTGCTTTTGCCGCCAGAACGCCGCCATGCCGCGCAGCTGGTGCGGCAGTTGCGCGCTGTCGGGCAGGCGGCTCATGTATTTGCGCACGCCGTCCAGGTCGCGGCGCAGCCAGGCGATCTGCGCCATCAGCGGCCAGATTTCCTGCAGCGGCATGCGCACCTTGCGCGCCAGGTCCAGCGCGCGGGCGGCCGCGGCCAGCTGGTCCAGCTCGATCAGCACCCGCGCATACAGCTGCCACACGCTGGGCACGTAGGAGTCCAGCACCAGCACGTCCTCGCAGAGCTTTTGCGCCTGTTCCAGCGCGAAGCGGCGCAGGTCACCCCGCGCCAGGCCGGTGTCGGCCTGCAGCCAGTGCAGCTCGGCCAGGCGGCGCAGCGCATTGACCAGCGGCGCGCGCTCTTCGCCCTCGCGCGCCTCGGCCAGCCGCGCGCGGGCCTGCTGGATCTGGCGCGTCAGGTCTTTTTCCCAGGCATCCACCATGCTGTAGGCCAGCAGGCGGATGTCTTCCGACGGGTCGGCCAGCAGGCTTTGCAACAACGGCACCGCCGCCTTGGGCCGCATGGACTGCAGCGCCACCAGCACGCGCAGCCGTGTTTCCAGCGGCAGCGACGGATCTTTCAGGATGCGCCGCGCGTCACCCGCGCGCAGGTCGCTGCGCTCGGTGGCCTCGCGCTGCACTTCGGAAAACTCCGGCATGTGCACGGCCACGTAGCGGTCGGTACGCAGGATCTTGGGGTAGCGCTGCGCGATCTGCACCGCCAGCACCGTGGCCAGCACGCCCAGCACCGGAATGAAGAACGCAAAGCAGTACAGCAGTGCGCCGGCCGGCCGCGCCGGCGCGCGGTATTGCGGCGGCAGCAGCGACCACGCCAGCCAGGCCGAGGCCGCGGCGCCCAGCGCATGCAACGCGAAATAGGCCCCCAGGCTGTCCACCTCCAGGCCCGCCACCACCAGCTGCGTGTCCAGCAGCGTGAGCGACGCCAGCTCGGCCACCAGCGCCAGCGCCATCTTGAGCCAACCGGTCATTGCGCGCTCTCCACCAGCCAGCGCAGCCGCGCGAAGCCCTGCTCGCGGCCCAGCGGGAAGTCAAACGCGCTGAGCTCCTGCGGGCTCAGTTCGCCAAAGCGCTGCGTGATGCCGTCAAACAGGCGCTGCTTGTAGATGCGCACGGCCGTCGCGTCCGAGAACGGCACCAGCGCGATCACGCAGGGCGCGCCGCGCTGGCCGGTGCCCGCCAGCGGCCAGCGCCACGCGGTTTCGCCGCGGGAGTGCAACTCCATCAGGCCATCCAGGATTTCCTCGCCGCGCGCATGTTCGGCACGCCACACCACGCAGCGGCTTTCCAGTCCGTAATCGGTGCGCAGCCGCGTGAGCCAGCCAAATTCGCCCGCCAGGCCGCGCGGCGCATCGGGCCAGACCTTGAGCAGTTCGCCCGCGCTGACCGACAGGCGCAGGTAGTCGGCATAGCTTTCCAGCAGCACGGCCACCGTCTGCAGGTTTTCCGCCGTGAGCGCGGTAAACGGCATGTTGCCGATCACCATCAGGCCGAACGGCTGGCGCTCGGTGCTGATTAGCGGCGTGGCCGCGATCAGCGACGAGCGCCGCGCCTTTTCCAGCAGTGCGTCCTGCAGGTGGACCTGGTGCCCCGTTTCCAGCGCGCGCAGCACCATCGGGTCGTCCGGCGGCGGGTCCACGATGCGACCCACGGCGGCCACCCGCTGCAGCTGCAGCACCGGCTCCATGCGCACCTCGTACAACGCCGCGGTTTCTACCCGGCATTGCGTCACCACGAAGTCCAGCATCATCTGCGCGCCGGGCAGGCCGCTCAGGTCATGCGGGTTGCTGCGGGTGTAGCGGTCCATCATGGAGCGCAGCTCGATCAGCGACTCGCGCAGCGTGCCGGGGCGGTCCACCATTTCATACTCAAGCTCGTCGTGCGACAGCTTCACCAGGTACAGCCGGCGCGTCAGGCGCTCGGCCTTGTCGTTCAGAAAGCGCAGGCTTTCCTGCAAGCGCAGCACACGCAGGCGCCAGTAGCTGCCGAATTCACCCGCGATCAGCATGGCAATGGCGCCGCCCAGGAAATACAGCCGCGGGAACTCGGTGCCCGGCGCCAGCCAGGCCCAGGCCGCCAGCAGGCCGAACGACGCCGCCGCGCCGTAGCCGCCGCCATAGCGCAGCGCGATCAGCCAGGGGCCCAGCCAGGGCCAGGGAAAGCCTTCGTTGATAAAAAACGGGTTGGCAGGGTTGCTGATGAAGGCCAGGTACACAAACAGCGCGGGCCACAGCAATGTCTCCAGCATGCGCCCAGCCAGCCCCGGATGGTGGCGGATGAAGCGGCGCAGCATGAGCCGCGCCAGGCCGGCGGAGCGGTGCGCGACAATCCAGGCCACCAGCAGCGGGCGCAACCAGCGTTGCGCGCGCGTGCGCTCGCCACCGTCCGTCGGGTTTTGCAGCGCATCCAGCATGTCCTGTACGGACGCGCTGAAGTCCGAATAGATCGTGTCCTTGGCAGGGTCAAAACCTACGCCGCCCGCGTTGGCGCCGCCGTCGCTTCGGCGCCGGCGCGCCGAGCGCAGCCCCGCGGGCGTGCTATCGGCTGGCACCTCGTGGCCGGCCAGCTTGCGCGCGCCGGACGCGGTGTCCGGGTTATTGCGCGGTGGTGGGTCGGCCGGCCGGGTCAACGCGGATTCCAGAGACGAGTTCAGCGGCCAGGCGCTGGCCCACGGCGGCCAGGGCCTCACGGCTGCCGCCGGTGCGCCCGCCCGCGGCGGAATACACCACCAGGTCGCGGCTCAGGTCCTTGACCTGCAGCATCAGGCCCACGGCAGGCTCGCCGTCCACGCCCACCTTGTAGCGCCATTCGTTCACCGCGCCGGTCACCACATAGCGCATGCCCTGGGCACGGGCCCATTTCTCGGCCTCGGCCTGGGCCTTGCGCTCGGCGGGCTCGAACAGGGTCTCGGGGTTCAGCGCGGCGGGGTACACCACCAGCTGGCCCAGGCCCGCCTGGCGCAGCGCCGGCTCCAGCATGGCCTCCACCCGCAGGCCGGCCTGCGGCACGTCGGTGAAGTTGGCGATGGGCAGCAGCGCCACCTTGTCCTGCGCGGCAATGGGTTGCGCCATGGCCGACCGGGTGCTGCTGCCCGTGGGACCCAGCGGGCTGAAGGCACAGCCCGCCAGCACCATGGCACTCAACAACAAGGAGGTCAGCGAAAGTTTTTTCATGGGTGTCACCGGTCAAAAAAGGTTTCGTACTGCAAACGCAATTCCCGCACGCCGTCGCCGCCCGACAGGCCGCCGGTGCCGGGCCGCACGTCCAGATGGATGCTCATCTGGTCGCGCCCGGCCACCGAGCCTTTGGCGCCCAATCGTAGCAATCCCTGCGTCTGCTGCCCAGCGGCAGTGCGGCGGGTTTCAAAGCCGACCTCGCCCCAGGGGCGCCAGGCGCGGCTGTAAACGGCAGGGTCGCTCTGCGCCAGGCCCACGCCCAGGCTGGCCGACAGCGCGCTTGAGCTGGGGCCGAGGAACAGGCCCACGCCCGGAACGGGCGTTACCCCTCTCCCAGGTGTTGCGCCACCCGGCACCAGCAGGGCCGTAGGCGCGTCGGGCCGGCCGTCGGCGCGCACCACGCTGCGGCGCAGCTGCACCTGCAGCCGCACATCGGGGTAGTCGCGCCGCCAGTACCAGTTGCCCGTGAGCGCGGCGTCCACCGAGTTGCCAAGCCCGGCGCCGCCTTGCGTGCGAAAGCGGCTGGCCGCCAGGCTGGCCTGGCCTTCCAGCCGGTCGCCGTGGCGCAGGTTCAGGCTGGCGGCCACGCGGTCACGCGCACCGGCCACCGACATCGCGCTGCTTTCGTCGGAGCGTTCGTTGTGCGCGGCCTCCAGCTGCAGCACCGAACGGCTGGACAGGCGCCGCGTGAACTGCAGGTACACGCCGTTGATGGCGGCCAGCGCATCGCGCACCAGCCACTGCGCCTTCAGGTCGCCCCAGGGCGTGCGCGTGTCCACGCCCACGCGCAGCTCACGGTCATGGGCCGGCGTGGCGGCGATCTGCAGCGCGTCACGGCTGCGGTCGCGGCCCAGGCCCATCTCCACCGTCAGGCGCAGCTGCGGCAGCAGCACCACCGAGGCGTCCACGCGCGTTTCGTTGCGGCTGATCACGCCGGCGCGGCGGCTGCGCTGCTGCACGCTGGCGCGGCTGGCCATGGCCAGCAGGTCCTGCTGCAGCAGTTCCTGCGCTTCGTCGTTGGGGCCTTCGGCGCGCCGCTGGGCCTGCAGCACGCCCTGGCTGGCGGCTTCCTCGCGCCGCTGCAGCAGGCGCAGGGCGGTCAGCCGGTCTTGCGGGTCCACCCTTCCCACATTCGGCCCCGCACCTTGTTGCGAGCGCTGCGGCTCAACTGCATCCAGCAGCCGCGCCAGTTCCTGCGGGTCTTCCTGGCCCACGGCCACGGCCATTTGCTGGTAAGCGGGCACGGCCATGCGACGCGCCTGCTGCTCCCACAGCCAGCGCTGCGCGGTGTCAAACCGGCCTTCGCCCAGCAGCCAGGCGCCCACCAGCTCCTGCGTCTGGCGCCTGAGCGATGCATCGGGTGCCGCCGGGTTGCTGCTGGCGGCCAGCAGCTGGCCCAGCTGGCGCCACAGCAAGGCCTTTTGCTCGCCCCCGGCAAAGCCGGCGGCCAGGCGCATCTGTGCCAGCAGGGCCTGGCGGCCGGCTTCGCGGTCCCTGGGCGCCGCGGCGGCGCGCTGCGCCAGCAGCCACGCATGGCGGCGCACGCGCAGCGCCGGGGCCTCGCGCCCGGTGCGCTCCAGCACGTCGGCATAGTTCATGAGCCACAGGAAATCGCGCGAGCGTTCGCGCGCCAGCGGCTGCATCAGCGCCAGCGCCATGCGCGGCTCGTCCAGCAGCTGCCAGCCGGCGGCCAGCACCTCGGCATAGGCCGCGTTGGCGCGTGCGGCGGTGCCGCGCGCGCCCAGCTCGGCGCGCAGCGTGGGCACGTCCTGCTGGTCCACCAGCAGCCACCAGTACGCCACGCGCAGCGGCGCGTTGTCCGGCTGCAGCGACAGGGCGCGCGTGTAGTCGGCCCGCGCCAGCGCCACGTCGCCCAGGCGCACGTACAGGCCGGCGCGCCGCTCCAGGAATTGCGCCGACTGCTCCAGCCGCGCGCGGTGCGCGGGCGTGAGCGCCGCCAGCAGCGTGCGCAGGCCCACCGGGTTTTTCTGTTCGGCGATGCCGTCCAGCCAGGCATAGACGATGTTGTCCTGCGGGTAGCGCGGGTACAGCCGCGCGGCCAGCGCCAGCGCCTCGTCGTCGCGGTCGGCGTCCAGCCGGATGCGGATCGCGCGTTCGACCTGGTAGGCCTGCGGCTTGCCCTGCGCGATCAGCCGGTCCAGCGCGTCCAGCGCCAGCGCGCGCTCGCCGGTTTCATAGGCCAGGTCGGCGCGCAGATCCCAGTACGCGTCGTCAAATTCGCCGCCGGCGGGCAGGCGGGCTGCCTGCAGCGCGCGCAGCGCCAGCGGCATGTTGCCCAGGCGCAGGTAGATTTGCGCCAGGCGCATGGCGTCGTCGCGCGGCAGGCCGGTGCCGCGCATGCGCTCCAGCACGGCCAGCGCCTCGGCGGGGCGGCCGGCGCGCTCCAGCAGCCCGGCTTCCAGGCCCAGCCAGCGCTCGCGCAGGGCCGCGTCGGCCTCGGGCTGCGCGGCGGGCAGCTGGCGCACAAAGGCCAGCGCGCCGTCCACCGAGCCCAGGCGCTCGTACACCTCCACCACCTTGGCCGCTTCGTCCAGGCTCAGGGACCGCTGCGACGACAGCGCCAGCCAGGCCGCCAGCAGCGCGTCGTCGTCGTACAGCATGGGGCTCAGGCGGAACACATTGGCCAGCGCCTTGTCGCTGGCATTGCGCTTGAGCAGCGCCAGCCAGGCGGCCAGCGCCTGCGGTGCCAGCCCCGCCCATTCGGACGCCTGCGCCTTGCGCTCCAGCCACACCATGTCCTGCGGCTGCAGGAGGAGCGCGGCGTCAGCCACCACCAGCGCCGCGTTCAGGTCGGCGGCTGCGCCAAAGGTGTCCCAGGCCAGTTGCAGCCGATCCAGGGGCAGGGCCTTGGCCAGCGCCGCCGCGCCGTCCTTCACGGGCACCACGTTGCGCAGATGCGCCGCCGCCTCGCGCGGCTGGGCGGCGGCCAGGGCCAGTTCGGCCAGCCACCAGTGCAGTTCGTCGCCCGGGGGCAGCGGCTGCGTTTCGCGCACTGCGGCTTGCCATGCGGCCACCGGCTGGCCACCGGCCAGCAGGGCGCGCACGCCCTGGCGCAACAACGTGTCGCGCGCGTCGCGCTGGGCGGTCTTGCGCCGCGCGGCAAAGTAAAGGTCGGCTGCCGCCTGGAACTGCCCCTCGGCCAGCGCCAGGCTGGCGCCGCGCGACAGGTCGGCCATGCCGGCGCCCGGCATCGCGAGCAGGCGCTGCAGCAGCTGGCCCGGGATGGCGCGCGCCTGCGCCAGCGCGGCGGCCGCACCCGCTCTGGTGCCCAGCGCAGCCTGCAGCGCCTGGGCCGACTGGATGGCGGCAAACACCTGCGCTGGCGTCGTCACGCTTGCCACGCGCTGCTGCAGGCGTTTGACGAGCTCGCTGGCGGCTACCACCGTTTCGCTGTCGCGATCACGCGACTGGGCCTGGCGCAGCTTGGCCTGCCACCAGTTGAGGTCCCAGACGTCCCAGTCAGCCTGGGCCTGGGCACTGGTGCGCGCCAGCGGCTGCGCTTCGTCCAGCACGAGGCGCGCGCCCAGCAGGTCACCACCGGCCAGCAGCTTTTCAGCCAGCAACAGGCGCAGGCCCATGTCGTCGGGCTCGGTGCGGATGATGTTGCGCAGGTAGGCAATGCTCAGGTCGCGGTTGCCGCGGTCGCGGCCCTTGGCGTCCAGGTTGCTGCGCAACAGCGTCATCAGGTCGCTTTTGGGGAACACCAGCACCAGGCCGCCCACAGCCAGGGCCACCATGCCGGCCAGCGCACCCCATGACAGGATGCGGCTGCGGCTGGCGTCACCCGGCGCAACGGAGTACGACGAGGGTCGGTCCAAGGCTTGTCGCCTCCACGTCCAGCCGGTCACCCCGGCGCGTTGCCTTCTGGCCCGGCGCGCCCTGCAGCTCGCAGCCCGGCGCCATGAAGGTCGCGTGCAGCGGCAGGTGACCCTCAAAGCGCAGCTGCTGGAGGTTGCCCTGCGTGGCCCAGCCGGTGAGCCGCGCGTTGGCCGACTCCATGTAAAAGCGCGAAGCCGCCCCCGCGCCGCCCGCGCCATACAGCGCGACCGGGCCCGAAGTGTGCACATAGGCCGCCGCCTCATGCCGCACATGGCCCGCGATGTGCGTGCTGGCGCTGGCCGCGGGCAGCGCCCGGGGTTCGTCCACCCGCCATTCGCGCAGGTAGCGCCCGCCGCGCAGCTCCAGCGCGCCGCTGGCCGTGCGCGCCACCGTGGCGCGGCGCCAGTCCAGCGTGCGCTCGATGTATTCGCTGGTGTAGATCGGGTGCAGCTGCTGCTGGCGCAACTGCTCCTGCGCCCAGCCATGCACCTTGTGCAGCGACGCAATGCTGGCGCGCTTGCTGGCGATGTAGGTGTGGTAGTAGATGTTGACCGGCTTCAGACGCAGCGGCCGTTCGGTCATCTCGAAGGTTTCGATCACGCGCTCGAAGCCGTAGAACGGGCCGGTCCAGTTGTTGGTGTAGACGTTTTCGTTCTGCATGGGCGCATAGGTCTGGAACCATTCGCCCTTCATCATGCCGATAGGCCCCACCAGCGTGAGCGTGGGTTCGGCCCTGCTGATCCAGGTGTTGCCGCTGTTCATGTTCAAAAGCCCCGCCTGGTAGGCCAGGCGCACCGGTGTTTCCAGCGGCTGGGTGTCGCCGCTCCACAGCACCACGCGCGTCTTCTTGCCGGGCGGGGCCAGGCCGTTGATGTAGTCGCGCGCGCCGGCGATCTCGCGCTGGGCATCGTAGCGGTAGCCGGGAATCCTCAGGCCCATGACGCGGCCCTCGCGCACGCGGCCCAGCTCGGTGTCGGCCCAGAAGAACGGGTGGCTGTAGGTGTGGCTGGCCATCTCCACATGGTCCAGCGCAAAGATCCGGCGCGCCAGGCCCTCCATCTGGGGCGCCAGCGCCGCGTACAGGCCGCGCGCGCCGACCTCGCCCTCGATGATGGACACGGTGCTGGGCCAGCGGTAGCGCTCCAGGAAGTCGCGCAGCATGACCTCGGACGCCAGCGGCGTGCCGGGCACCTCGGCGCGGCTGGGAAAGCCGTCGCCGTCCACATGGATGGTGAACAGGCGCCGGCCGCTTTCGGTGGTGACGTCGGGCACAGGAATGTCGGGGCGGACCTTGAGCGCCGCACGGAAGAACTCGATCGGGTTGACGGCCCAGCGTTCGCCGTTGTCCTGGGGCAGGTCCATCTTCCAGTAGCGGTCGGCGGCAAAGCCGCCCCAGGGCGTGATGGCGATCACGTCGGCGTTGCCGTTCGATTCACTGCGCACGCGCAGCCAGACGTCGCCCATGCCGGGGCGCAGGGCCGACGGCGTGAAGCTGCTCACGTTGGGCTGCGGCTCGATTTCAAAGCCCACATGCGGCGAACGTTTTTCCAGCGTCAGCGGTGTGGTCAGGCGCACCGTGGCGCCAATGTCCTTGCCAAAGGCATCCAGGGCCGCGTCGCCCGGCATCTCGCCCACCATCACCACGGGCACGCCCTGGCGGCGGGCGTTGTCCAGCAGCTTCATGAGCGCGGGCGTTTCCTGGAAGCTGCCGCGGTTGAACCAGGTCACCACGCCCGCATAGCGGCCCGCCAGCACCTGCTGTGACAGCGGGGCCATCTCGGGCGCGTTCACGTACACATAGCGCGCATCCAGCCCCAGGTAATTCAGCGGCATGGTGCCCACGCGGTGGATCTCGTGCGAGGCCAGCTGGGCCAGGTGCCCCGGCTCGTCGTGGATGGCCAGCACCTGGCGGGGCAGCAACTCCACCGCGCCTACGCCCATCATGTCCAGCGCGGGGTTGGTCACCCACGGTATGAAGCCCAGCGCCTGGATGCGCTGCGCGGTCTCGCGCGCCAGCGCCCGGTCTGCCGGGGGCACGTAGTCAATGGAGATCACCGGCAGCTTGTAGTCATCCGCGCAGCGGCGCAGCTGGGCCAACAGCCAGTCGCGGTCGGCCTGCGGCACGGCGCGGTATTCCTGCTTGCCCGCGTCCCAGCCCCGGAACAGGGATTCGGCCGCCACGGCCCAGGCCAGGGTGTGCACCTGCGGCAGGATTTCAAACCCGCGGTTGAAGATGAGTTTCGCGTCCGGGTAGGCGCGCTTGATCTCGCGGACCAGCGACACCAGGCCGGCGATCTGGCGCTGTTGCGCCTCGGGTGTTCTGGCGGTGAGGTTGAATGAATCCAGCGTGTCCAGGAAGAACGCGCGAAAGCCCTGGTCCCACAACGGTTTGATGACCTGCGCCAGGTAAAACGCGTTCCAGCCCGGCGCGGCCTGGTCCACCACGATCGAGCCCCAGGCGGTGTTCTCGCCCAGCCGCCATTCGGGGCGCACCTGGGTGAAGTAGCTGCGCGTGGGGTGCACCTCGCCCACCGAGATATAGGCCGCAACCGTGGTGCCGGGGTTGAGCCGGTGCGGCCAGCCCGCCGGGCTGACGTTGCCGGGCTCCACCACCGCCACGTCAAACGCGCCCAGTGATTCCCAGGGGATGTCGGTGCCGTAATAGAACGCGAAGCTTTGGGGTGGTGGCGCCGTGGCGGCGCGCACAGGGGCGGCATGCACGGCCAGCAGCAGCAAGGCCGCGCCCAGGCCCATGCGACGCCAGAGCGTTTGCAGGCACCGCAGGAAGCGTTGCGTCAGGGCCATGGCACTCATGATGCGCTATCACCCTGAAGCATCGCCTGCAACAGCGGCTTCTGCACCTTGCCCAGAGCCGTGCGCGGCAGCCCCGCCAGCGCCACATAGCGGCGCGGCAGCTTGTAGCGGGCCACGCGCTGGCCCAGCCAGCCCTGCAGCGCCGCGGCGTCCAGCGCGCGGCCGTCGCACGGCACCACGGCGGCCACCACGGCCTCGCCCCAGCGCGCGTCTGCCATGCCGACCACGGCGCACTCGGCCACGTCGGGGTGGGCGGCCAGCGCGTTTTCAATCTCCGCGGGGTAGATGTTTTCGCCGCCCGAGATGATCATGTCCTTGGCGCGGCCCACGATGCGCCAGCTGCCGTCGCCCGCCACCTGGGCCAGGTCGCCGCTGTGAAACCAGCCCTGCGCATCCACCGCGGGCACGCGCGGCCAGTAATGGCGCACGATGTTCGGCCCGCGCAGCAACACCTCGCCCACACCGTCTTTCGCATGGGCCAGCCGCGCCTGCACGCCGGGCGCCGGCCAGCCGCAGGTGCCCGCATGGGTCATGGCATGGCGCTCGTCCAGCGCAATGGAAAACGGCCCGGTTTCGGTGGCGCCATACACATTGCACACCGGCAGGCGCCGGGCATGGAAGGCATTCACCAGCGCCTGGGGCAGCGTGCTGGAGCCGGCCCAGGCCGCGCGCAGGCTGGACAGGTCCGTGGCGGGCCAGTCCGGGTGCTCCACCAGCGCTTTCATCACGGCCGGCACCACCAGCGTGAGCGTGGGTTTGTCGTGGGCGATGCAATGCAGCAGGGCCGATGCATCAAACCGTGCATGCAGGATCACGCAGGCGCCCGCATACAGCGCAGGCAAGGTCTGGATGCACAGCCCCCCCACATGGAACAGCGGCAACACGGTGGCCACGGTGTCCGCGGGCGTGATGCCTTGCACCTGGGCGGCAATGGCCATGTTGGCCAGCAGGTTGCCCTGGGTGTGCACCGCGCCGCGCGGCGCGCCGGTGGTACCCGAGGTATAGACCAGCAACACCGGCAGGCTGGCGCAGCGCGCCGGCACGGCCAGGGCGCGGGCCGGCAGGCCATCCGGCGCAGCCAGGCCATGCGCGGCCAGCCCGTGGCGCAGCGCCAGGTCCCGCGCCGCTTCTGCCCAAGCACCGTCATGGATCACGCAGCGGGGCGTGCAGTCGGCCAGCACCGTGTCCCATTCGGGTGGCGCCAGGCGGAAGTTCAGCGGCACCAGCACGGCGCCAACGCGCGCCACGGCAAACAGCAGCGCGAGCTCGTCCGGGTGGTTCAGCCCCAGCCAGGCAATGCGCTCGCCCCGGCGCACGCCCTGTGCGCGAAGCCAGGCGGCCCATTGCAGGCTGCGCCGATGCAACGCCGCGTAGCCCGCGGCCACGCCGTCAAAGCGCAGCGCGGTGGCGCCGGGCCGCGCACGCGCCTGCCAGGCCGGCAGATCGGCCAGCGGCGCGGAGGACGGGAAGGGTCGTTGGGACAGCGCGGCCATTTACCTAACTTTACCGTCGGTTCAACCCCGTGGGACCGGCCACGGCCAATATCTGTCTTCCCATCCCCCCCATTCAGCGCCGCGCTTCATTACCATCGCCCCATGCAACACATTCTGATGATCGAGGACGACACCCGGCTGGCCCAGATGGTGGGCGAGTACCTGGGCCAGTCGGGCTTTGGCTTCTCGCATGCGCCCGACGCACGCACGGGCCTGGCACGGCTGCAGGAAGCCGCGCCGGGCAAGGCGCCGGACCTGGTGATCCTGGACCTGATGCTGCCCGACATGGACGGGCTGGAAGTGTGCCGCCGCGTGCGCGCCATGCCGGGCGACATGGCCCGCGTGCCGGTGCTCATGCTGACCGCCAAAGGCGACCCGATGGACCGCATCGTGGGCCTGGAGCTGGGCGCCGATGACTACCTGCCCAAGCCGTTCGAGCCGCGCGAGCTGCTGGCGCGCATCCGCGCGGTGCTGCGCCGCCGTGGCGAGGGCGCGGTGCAGCAGCCAGCCATGATGCGCTTTGGCTCGCTGGAGATCGACCGCGACGCGCGCACCGTGACGGTGGGCGGCCAGGGCGCTGAACTCACCTCCTACCAGTTCGACCTGCTCATCACGCTGGCCGAGCGGGCTGGGCGCGTGCTCACGCGCGACCAGATCATGGAGGCCGTGCGCGGACGCGAGCTGGAAGCCTTTGACCGCTCAATCGACGTGCACATGGGCCGCATCCGCGCCGCCATTGAGGCCGACCCGAAAAACCCGAAACGCATCGTCACGGTTCGTGGTGTAGGGTACGTCTTCGCAAAGCAGCAAGACTAGAAGATATGGCTCTGTGTATTCGCCAGTGCGGCCGCGGAACCGGCTTTGCCGGGCCGCTGGGCGCGCCCCCCTGGGGGGGAGGCGCCGAAGGCGCTTCGGGGGGGAGCCCATGAACTGGCGCCCCCTCGGCGTTCCCCTTTACCTGCGCATCTGGATGGCCGTGGTGCTGGCCGTGGCGGTGCTGACGCTGGTGTTTGGCTGGCTGTGGAGCATCAATGCCGACCCGCCTACCGCGCGCCAGATATTCCTGCGCGACGAAGCCGGCGAAGTGGTGGGGCAAGCCAATGCACCGCCCGTGCGCATCCCCGGGCGGGGCATTGAATTCCAGGTGCAGATGACCGACGGCAAGCAGATGTTCGTGCACATCCCGCCGCGCCCGCGCCGCCCAGGCGAGGCACCGCCGCCGCGCCCGTGGTTCAGCGGCCCGGCAGGGTTGCTGTGGCTCATGGGCATCGTGGCGATTGCAGTGGCCGTGGGCACCTACCCCATCGTGCGGCGCCTGACCAAGCGGCTGGAACACCTGCGCGGCGGCGTGGAGCGCTGGGGCGAAGGCGACCTGGGCGCCCGCGTGAATGAAGATGGCAACGACGAAATCGCCTTTCTGGCCAGGCGCTTCAACCAGGCGGCAGAACGCGTGCAGACGCTGGTGCAGACGCACAAATCGCTGCTGGCCAATGCGTCACACGAGCTGCGCTCGCCGCTGGCACGCATCCGCATGGGGCTGGAGCTGATGGGCATGGGCACCCAGCCCAGCCCGGCCTTTCGCGAGGAGATTTCGCGCAACATCGCCGAGCTGGACCAGCTGATTGACGAGATCCTGCTGGCCAGCCGGCTGGACGCACGCGAGACCGACATGGGCACCCTGGAGCCGGTGGACCTGATCGGGCTGGCCGCCGAGGAATGCGCGCGCCACGGCGCCGAACTGGACGTGGCCGCCGCCGATGCCGAAGTGATGCTCACCGGTGTGCCACGCCTGCTGCGCCGCCTGATCCGCAACCTGCTGGAAAACGCGCGCCGCTATGGCGACGGCGAGGTGCGCGTAAGCGTGCGCCGCGAGGGCGCGCACGCCGTGCTGCGCGTGAGCGACCGCGGCCCCGGCGTGCCGCCTGCGGAGCGCGAGCGCATCTTCGAGCCGTTTTACCGGCTGCCCGGCGCGAGCGAACGCGAAGGCGGCGTGGGCCTGGGCCTGGCGCTGGTCAAGTCCATTGCCCAGCGCCACGGCGGCAGCGTGCGCTGCGAAGACGCACAAGGCGGCGGCGCGCAGTTCACCGTCACGCTTCCGTGCAACCAGATGTAAATGCCGGTAATAAAGTTTTTGCGATGCGTTGAGCGCGCAAAATTTCACGCTGATTTGACGCACATTCAGGCGCAGTTGCAGGTTTCTCCCACAAATGGGGGATGCGCGAAACCCGTCTGGCGTCTACAGTTCATTCATCTGCTGTCACAGACAAACCAAGGGCAACCACCCAACCCGATTTCACAGTCTCCCAACGACGTCCTTCCAAGGACTTTCACAGCCACCGCAAGGTGGCTGTTTTTTTTGGGGGCCGCCGGGGTCAGGCTTGCTGCGCGCGCTTTGTCCCGGGCGCGTTTGCGAACATGTCGGCGTAGTCCATCAAATCGCGAGTCAGACAACCATTGCGCTGGTAAGAGGTGCGCTCACGCTGCGAAAACAAGGGCGAGAACAGGACCATCTCACGGTCCCACGCAGCCAGATGTTGGTGACCTTTGGCTTGCAGGAAACGATTCACATGCTGCTCGAATACCGCGACGTCGTGGGCATCCGAAGACCGTTTGCAACTGCCAAATCGCACTCTCCTGTTGGGCTCGTCCAGCGCGACCAGGTCAATTTCAATGGCCTTGGACACATCTCTTGGCCTGTTCCAGTAACCAAGCTGCAGCCGGGACAGCTCGAAGTCGCCCTTGCCTTTGCGAGATGTCTCAAGATGCAACGCGCGAATCAGCTTTTCGAACGCAAAGCCTTCAAGGGTTTCAAGCCGGCGCAAAGCTGGCGCGATGGCCTTGTCCAGCGGCTTCAATCTGGCTTCTTCGCGGGCCGGCTTCGCGACGCCCAGCCATGCCTGAAGGAAGTTGTCGGCGATGTAGTAGCGCGCGTTTCGGCTCTTGCTGTCCGAAAAGACGGGCTGCAATTTGTCGACCATCTGGTAGCGGTCCACAAGCCTTGCAATGTTTGTCCCGAGCGCGTGTTTCTCATTGTCGTCGGTGAGCGCAGCGACGATTTCAGCGTGACCACAACCTGCGTGATCCGCAAGAAAATGCAGAACCGAGACGGCTTTTCCACGCAGCTCCCGCAGGAACCAGGTGTCGGCCTCTTCGGACAATGGACTGGAACTGCGAAGAAACATGCGCCGCAAGAGCTCGGTCGAAAAGTCCGCCGCGGGTACACCGAACAACTCCTGTTCGTAGGCATCGTGATAGAACTTCGGCACACCCTCGAAGAACGTCCACAAGGTCAGCCACTGGGCGGGCTGCTGGATGTTCTGGCTGGCGTACACCGACAGCAGATCTTCGAAATCCCAGTGACTCAGCGGAATCTGCGCCGTGACCCGTCCATACAGTGGCGCACTCTTGTCGTCCAGCAGGGCGTTCATCTCCGACTGCAGAGAGCCCAGCACCATCAGGCCGCCGCGCTTTGACTGCATGCCCCTGAGCTTGTCAACCTCGGCTTGCAGAAACGAGTTGAAGGCATACAGCTTGCTACGAGTGAAATACTGGAACTCGTCCAGGACCACGATGAATCCGGCCGCGCACAGCTTGCCAATGGCGGCGGCCATGGATGCGAAGTGGATGACGTTGCTCGCCAGCGCACGGGCTTGCTCATGCTCGCAACTGCCCAGGCTTTGCCGGAAGGTGTAGGCCACGTCGCGCTCGTCGGAGTCTGGGACCTGCATGTAAATCAGTCTCTCGCTGAGCCCGGCGTCTTGCCGCGTCAGCTCTGCGAGAAGCGTCGTTTTGCCAATTCGCCGGCGCCCTTCGATCCGGCAGAAGAACCAGCGGCCAGACTCGACAATGCGCCGCAGTTCCGCCAAGGGCTCAGCGCGACCGTAGAAGTCCCATTCATTCATGACTTTGCTTAACATACTTTTAAGTATGCTAAATACAAAAGCCACCTAAGTCAATGATTTTTCAGGCGTTTTCATCAACGCATCTCACTCCGTAGGCCCACCAGGAACTGGGCTTCACACTGAGCAGAATGCGCCAGAGACGGGTCCTACTGCGGAAACGGCTCCAGCGGCGCGCCTTGCGCACCGGCCGGCGTGTGGGCCGCGTTCATCAGCCAGGACACCATCACGAAATAGCCCACCAGCGTGGTCAGCTCCACCACGCCCTGCTCGTCAAAGGCCGCCAGCGCCGCCTGCCAGGTGGGATCGCTGACGCCGTGGGTGCGCATCAGTTCATCGGCCAGGTCCAGCGCCGCCTGCTCGTCCGTCGCCAGCCCCTGCGGCCGCGCGCCCACGCGCAGTGCCTCGATGGCGCCGGGGTTCACGCCGGCCTTGATGGCCAGCGGCGCGTGCATGTGCCATTCAAACTGGTTGCTCACATGGCGCGCCGATGCGCAGGTCACCAGCTCGCGGATGCGCGCGTCAAGCACGCTGTCAAAGCGCAGGTATTCACCCACGCTGGCCACGCGCTCCAGCAACACAGGGCTGCGCAGCAGCGGCAGGAACGGGCCGTACACACCCTTGCGCGGGCCGGCGATCAGTGCATCGGCGGCGGCCTTTTGCTGCGGTGTCATGGCAGCGGCGTCAGGCAGGGGCAGGCGGTCGGTCATGGCGTGTCCTTCAGGGCTGCAGGTGGGCCAGCACACGGCCGGCGTCAATGTCGTTCAGGCAGCGCGTGTGGCCCAGCGGGCATTCACGCTCAAAGCACGGGGCGCAGTCCAGCGGGGGCTGGTAGGCGGGGTCGTTCCTGAGCCACAGCACGGTGGCACGGTCATTCAGCGGCGGCGTGTGCAGCGGGCTGGACGAGCCGAACACCGCCACCTGCGGCACGCCGAAGGCCGCGGCCACATGCATCAGGCCGGAATCATTGCTGACCACATGCCGGGCGGCGCTGATGGCGGCCAGCGCCTGCAGCAGCGTCGTCTTGCCCGCGAGGTTGGTGCAATGCCCGGGGGCGGCGGCGGCAATTTCATCGCACAACGCGGCCTCCTTGCCCGAGCCCAGCAGCAGCACCGGCACATCCAGCCCACGCGCCACCGCCGCAAAGTGCGCGGCGGGCCAGCGCTTGGCCGGGCCGAATTCGGCGCCCGGCGCGAACACCGCGTAGCCGCCGGGCTGCAGGCCCAGGGCATTCAATGCAGCGTCCACCTCGGCCGGGGGCAGCCTGAGCATCGGGCGGTCCGCCTCCAGCCCGGATTCACCACTGAGCGCGGAATAGAACGCCACCATGGGCGGCTTGTTCTTCGGGTTCTTCAGGCGGTGGGTCAGCAGACCCACGCGCGCCTCACCCAGGTAGCCCACGCGCTTCGGGATGCCCGCCAGCAGCGGCAACAGCGCGCTCTTCAATGAGTTGGGCAGCACGTAGGCGGTGCTGAAACGGCCCTGGATCTGCCGGGCAATGGCGCGCCGCGCCTTGAGCTGCAGGCCGCCGTGCTGGAACGGAAAGTCAATGACCTCGGCCACTTGCGGCATGGCGCGGTACACCGGCGCCACCCAGGGCAAGGCGCCAACGGTGAGCCGCTCGCCGCGCGCATGCAGGCGGCGCAGCAGCGGCTCGGTCATCACCGCGTCCCCGATCCATTGGGGCGCGATGATGAGCGACTCAGTGGCCGGAGCCGAAATGCTCACCCGCCTTCAGCTTGTACACCGTGCCGCAATACGGGCACTTGGCCTCGCCCGTGCGGGCCACGTCCAGATACACCTTCGGGTGGGTGTTCCAGATCTTCATGTCTGCCTTGGGGCTGGGGCAGAACACACCGCCCTGGTGGTTCAGGTCCTTGGCCAGCAGTTCAATCGCGGCGTTGCTCATGTTCAGACCTTCGTGAGCCAGTGGGCGTATTTCGGGTTGCGGCCGTTCACGATGTCAAAGAACGCCGTCTGGACTTTTTCGGTGATGGGGCCGCGCGAGCCGGCGCCCAGCTCGATGCGGTCCAGCTCGCGGATGGGCGTCACTTCGGCGGCCGTGCCGGTGAAGAACGCTTCGTCGGCGATGTACACCTCGTCGCGCGTGATGCGCTTTTGCACGATCTCCAGGCCCAGGTCCTTGGCGATGTGGAACACGGTGTTGCGCGTGATGCCGTTGAGCGCGCCCGCCGACAGGTCGGGCGTGTAGATCACGCCGTTCTTGATAACGAAGATGTTTTCGCCGGCGCCCTCGGACACGAAACCGCTGCTGTCCAGCAGCAGGGCTTCGTCGTAGCCGTCGTCCAGCGCCTCCATGTTGGCCAGAATGGAGTTGGTGTAGTTGCTCACCGCCTTGGCCTGCGTCATGGTGATGTTGACGTGGTGGCGGGTATAGCTGGAGGTCTTGACGCGGATGCCGCGCTTCATGCCCTCTTCACCCAGGTAGGCGCCCCAGGCCCAGGCCGCGACCATCAGGTGGATCTGGTTGCCCTTGGGGGACACGCCCAGCTTGTGCGAGCCGATCCAGGTCAGCGGGCGCAGGTAGCCGGATTCGAGCTTGTTCTCGCGCACCACGGCGCGTTGCGCCTCATTCACCTGTTCCTTGGTGAACGGAATGGCCATGCGCAGGATTTTTGCGCTGTTGAACAGGCGGTCGGTGTGCTCCTGCAGGCGGAAGATGGCGGTGCCATCGACCGTCTTGTAGGCGCGCACGCCCTCGAAGGCGCCGCAGCCGTAGTGCAGGGTGTGGGTCAGCACGTGGATCTTGGCGTCGCGCCAGTCAACCATCTGGCCGTCCATCCAGATCTTGCCGTCACGGTCGGCCATGGAGGGGAGTGCGCTCATGGGGATGTCCTTTGGAGTTCGGGGATGTGCAAAGCCTGTGATTTTACGGGGCGGGGGGAACGGGCGCCGCAGGGGCTGCGTCGGTCTGCGCAGGGCGGAACATCTCCCACTTCGCAACCTTGCCGTTCAGGAACTCCACCGTCACGCGCGATCCGCCCGCGTCCGTCCAGCGGTAGGCCTCGGGCTGCTCGTCTTTGGGCGAGCGCAGCTCACCCAGGGAACGCGTCATGGCCACCACATGCAGCAGCGTCATGCCGGGCTTGAGCTTGGCGTTGAGCATCACCGCACTGGGCACATGACCGATGGGGCGGTCCGCCGCACGCTTGAGCACCGTGACCATGCGGGTGAAGTTCAGCAGCACCCACATTACGATGCCGCCCGTGGCCACCGCCACGCCGGCCCAGCCATAACCGCGGTACGCCAGCGCCACCACCGCCACGCCGGCCACCGGCACAAGGATTTTCTGGAAATTCATGGCTCCGATTGTCCTATGGACCCCACCACCCTAACCCAGGCCGCGCACGATCTGCATGGCCTCTTCCACCCGGTCCACGGCGTGGATGGTCAGGCCTTCGATGTCCTTGCTGCCCTTCTTCGGCGCGTTGGCCTTGGGCACGATGGCCACGCTGAAGCCGAGCTTGGCCGCCTCTTTCAACCGCTCCTGGCCGCGCGGCGCGGGGCGCACTTCGCCAGCCAGGCCGACCTCGCCAAACGCGATGAACCCCTTGGGCAGCGGCTTGCCGCGCAGCGAGGAGGTAATGGCCAGCATCACCGCCAGGTCGGCCGCCGGCTCGCTGATGCGCACGCCGCCCACGGCGTTCACGAACACGTCCTGGTCCATGCAGGCCACACCCGCATGGCGGTGCAGCACGGCCAGCAGCATGGCCAGGCGGTCGCGGTCCAGGCCCACGCTCAGGCGCCGGGGGCTGGGGCCGCCCGAATCCACCAGCGCCTGGATTTCCACCAGCAGCGGGCGCGTGCCCTCCAGCGTGACCATCACGCAGCTGCCCGGTACGGGCTCGGCATGCTGGCTCAAGAAGATGGCGCTGGGGTTGGACACGCCCTTCAGGCCCTTTTCGGTCATGGCGAATACGCCGATCTCGTTCACCGCGCCAAAGCGGTTCTTGATGGCGCGCACCAGGCGGAAGCTGCTGTGCGTGTCGCCTTCAAAGTACAGCACCGTGTCAACCATGTGCTCCAGCACACGCGGGCCGGCAAGAGCCCCCTCCTTGGTTACATGGCCGACCAGCACGATGCAGGTGCCGCTGTATTTGGCCGCGCGCGTGAGGTGCGCCGCGCATTCGCGCACCTGCGCCACCGAGCCCGGCGCACTGGTGAGCTGCTCTGAATAGACGGTCTGGATGGAATCAATCACGGCCACGGCGGGCTTGGTGGCGGCCAGCGTGGCCAGCATCTTCTCCAGCTGGATTTCGGCCAGCACCTTCACCTGGCTGTTGTCCAGCCCCAGGCGGCGCGAGCGCAGCGCGACCTGCGCGCCAGATTCTTCACCAGTCACGTAGAGGGTTGACACGCCTGTTCTCTCAAGCGCGTCCAGCGCCTGCAGCAGCAGCGTGGACTTGCCGATGCCCGGGTCACCACCAATCAGCACCACGCCGCCGTCCACCATGCCGCCCCCCAGCACGCGGTCCAGTTCGCCAATGCCGGTGGGCGTGCGGGCAACGTCGCTGGCTTCGATGTCGGCCAGCGTGGCCACAGCGGCAGTCTTGGCCAGTGAGGCAAAGCGGTTCTTGGTGGGCGTGGCGTTGTCGGCCACGGTTTCCACCAGCGTGTTCCAGGCCTGGCAGTGCGGGCACTGGCCCATCCAGCGCGGGCTGGCGCCACCACAGTCGGTGCAGACGAAGCTTGTTTTTTCTTTGGCCATGGCAAAAGGTTTCGTTTCAGGCGGCAGACTCATCGCCCGGCAACAACAGCTCGCCTTGCGGGTCTTCCGGGGGCCATTTACCCGCTTGTGTGCTCTGCTCAAACCAGCGGTGCATTGCCGCGTCGTCCACGGCGTACTCGCCGCGCGCAGACTTCCACACCAGCGCCGGCGTGCGCTGGCGCAGCGATTCCAAGGCGCGCTGTGCCTGCTGCACGGTGAATTTGCTGGCTGCCTTTTCGCGATAGAAATGCAGGGCCTCCGCATCGTAGGGCCGAAAGCGCGGCCCCTGTTCCAGAAGCCGCCACAACACCGCGCGTTCAAGTGGACGCAGCGCCAGATACTCGGATGCCATCTGGGCCTCGTCATCGCGCTGGCGGCGATGCGCGGCGTCCAGCACCGCCTGTTCAAAGCGCACGCCCTGCAGGCCAGACAGCGGACTCAAGGCCTGGCCCAGCGCCTCCATGAAAAACTGCGGACGGTGGCCGAAGCTCTCAAACGACTGCATCAGCGAATGTGTGTCAACGGGCGCCAGCCCAGGCCGCTGCGAAACGACCAGTTGGGCCACATGGTCGATGAAATCCGGCCCCAGCGGCGGCATTCGCGTGATCTGCGAACCATAGAACGGTGCCCCGTTGGTGTTGACCAGACGCAGCAGCTTGTCGCGGTCTGAACCCGACATCACCAGCATCAAATTCACTTGGCCGGGCCGGTTCAGCTGGTCGCGGGCTGATTTGAGTGACGCCATGGTCGCCTCGCCGGCCTCGCTGGTCAATGCATGCTGCGCCTCGTCCACGATCAGCGCCACCGGCGCTTTGGCGACGCCATGCAGCGCGCGCAAGGCATCGGCCAGCGTCACGCCGTCAATCCGGCCTATCTTGCTGACGTCGATCTTCAAGGCGCCGGCAATCGTCACGCTGTCTACCCCGGCCGCCCTGGCGGCACGGCTGACGACCCCCAGGCGCGGCGCCAGAACGCGGGCGACCGCATCAGCAATCAACGCACCGGGGTCGCGCCGGGGGTCCGCCCACAAGTCCACGTACACCACCACCGCGCCCGCCGCCTCCAGAGCCGGTTGCAAATCGGCCTGCAAAAACGTGGACTTGCCCGTGCGGCGTGGCGCGGCCAGAAAGAGGCCGTTCTGGGCGTCGCCGAAAACGGTCTGGCCTCTCAGGGCGGCGACGAGCTCATCAGCCAGTACCTTGCGTGGAAAATGGATCAATTTATCTTTAAATATTGGAAATCAGATATTTTATTGATTTCAAGATAAAAATCAATAATCCAGAGAGCCGCTTGCGCGCGCGACCTGTGGCGCCAGTGTCAAAGGGTTATTACCGGCTCGTCATGGTTGCAGACAAGGCAATCATTTAATATATTAACTAATTCAACCATGAGCACCTCCTTCGTCCACCGCAACCTCCCGCGCCTGCTGCTGCAGGCGCGTGAATCCGTCATGGCGCACACGCGGCCCAGCCTGCGTGAGCATGGCCTGTCCGACCAGCAATGGCGGGTGCTGCGGGTGCTGGGCGAGCACGGCACGGTGGAGACGGGCCGGGTGGCGCGCGAGGCCTACATCCTGGGGCCCAGCCTCACGGGCGTGCTCACGCGCATGGAGCGCGACGGGCTGATCCGCCGCGAACGCGACCCCGAGGACCAGCGGCGCACCGCCGTGCAGGCCACGGCCAAGGGCATGAAGCTGGTGGAGGCGCTTTCGCACACCATCGAGGCGCACTACGCCGCGATGGAAAAGGCATTGGGCAAGCAGAAGCTGGCGCAGCTGTACGCCCTGCTGGACGAACTGATTGAACTGGAGCAACCCGAGTGAGCTTTTTCCCCCAAGGCACCGTGTATGGCACGTTGCTGAATTCACAAGGTGAATGGGACGCCCTGCGCGCCCAGATGGACCAGCCGCCGTACAAGGCGCCGCCCAAGGCACCGGTGCTGTACGTCAAGCCGGCCAACACCTGGAGCGCGCATGGCGCAGCCATCCCCGTGCCCGCGCATGTGCCGCAGGTGGAGGTGGGCGCGACCATTGCCATGGTGATGGGCCTCGCCCCGCACACGGTGGCGGGCTATGTGTTGATGAACGACCTGTCGGTGCCGCACGCGAGCTTTTTCCGCCCGCCCGTGCGCTTCAAGTGCCTGGACGGGTTTCTGGGCATCGGCGCCGGCCTGGTGCCGCCGGCCGAAGCGGGCGACCCCGCGCGGTTCAAGCTCGAAGTGCGCATCAACGGCGAGCTGAAGCAGTCGTTCGATTTCGCAACGCTGGTGCGCCCGGCCGCGCAGCTGCTGGAAGACGTGAACGAATTCATGACGCTGCAGCCGGGCGACGTGCTGATGTTGGGCTGCGGCCCGTCGCGCCCTCTCGCCAAAGCCGGTGACCGGATCGAGATCAGTGCGCCGGGTTTTGCCACCTTGGCCAACACGCTGGTGCAGGAGGCCGCATGAAGCACGCACGCATCATCCACAACGGCGTAACGCATGACGCCACGGAACGCGACGGCCAGTTGCTGCTGAAAGACGGCACGCTGCTCGCGCCCGAAGCCGTGCAGTGGCTGCCGCCGCTGCAGCCCACACCCCGCCCCCGCACCATCCTCGCGCTCGGCCTGAACTACGCCGACCACGCCAAGGAACTTGAATTCAAGGCGCCGGAAGAGCCGCTGGTGTTCATCAAAGGCGAGGCCACGCTGACGGGCCACCGCCAGTTCACGCGCCGCCCGGCCGGAGTGCAGTACATGCACTACGAATGCGAGCTGGCCGTGGTGATTGGCAAGACGGCGCGCAAGGTCAAGCAGGGTGACGCCTACGACTTCGTGGGCGGCTACACCGTGGCCAACGACTACGCGATCCGCGACTACCTGGAAAACTGGTACCGCCCCAACCTGCGCGTGAAAAACCGCGACACCTGCACGCCGCTGGGCCCCTGGTTCGTGGACGCGAAGGACATCGCCGACCCGCAGGCGCTCGCCCTGCAGACCACCGTGAACGGCAAGGTCACGCAAAGCGGCAACACGCGCGACATGATTTTCAACGTGCCCTTCCTCATCGAGTACTTCAGCGCGTTCATGACGCTTTCGCCAGGCGACCTGATCCTGACCGGCACGCCCGACGGCGTGGTGGACTGCAAGGCGGGCGACGTGGTGGTAACCACGATCGAAAACGTCGGCGACCTCATCAACACCATCCAGTAAGCAGCACCATGCAGATCAACCACCTGATCGACGGCAAGACCGTCACCGGCCGAGACTATTTCGAGACCGTCAACCCCGCCACGCAAGAGGTTCTGGCCGAAGTCGCCGCGGGCGGCGAGGCCGAAGTGAATGCCGCCGTGGCCGCCGCCAAGGCCGCATTCCCGAAATGGGCCGGCACGCCCGCGCCCCAGCGCGCCAGGCTCATGCGCAAGCTAGGCGAGCTGATCGCCAGGCATGTGCCCGAGATCGCGCAGACCGAAACCAACGATACCGGCCAGGTCATCAGCCAGACCGGCAAGCAGCTGGTGCCGCGCTCGGCCGACAACTTCACCTACTTTGCCGAGATGTGCACGCGGGTGGACGGCCACACCTACCCGACCGAGACGCACCTGAACTACACGCTGTTCCACCCCGTGGGCGTGTGCGCGCTGATCAGCCCCTGGAACGTGCCGTTCATGACGTCCACCTGGAAGGTCGCGCCCTGCCTGGCGTTCGGCAACACCGCCGTGCTGAAGATGAGCGAGCTGTCGCCGCTGACGGCCGCACGCCTGGGCGAACTCGCCCTGGAAGCCGGCATCCCCGCCGGCGTGCTGAACATCGTGCACGGCTACGGCAAGGACGCGGGCGAGCCGCTGATCAAGCACGCCGACGTGCGCGCGGTGTCGTTCACCGGCTCCACCGCCACGGGCAACCGCATCGTGCAGCAGGCGGGCCTGAAGAAGTTCAGCATGGAGCTGGGCGGCAAGAGCCCGTTCGTGATTTTTGAAGACGCCGACCTGGACCGCGCGCTGGACGCCGCCGTGTTCATGATCTTTTCCAACAACGGCGAGCGCTGCACGGCGGGCAGCCGCATCCTGGTGCAGCAGAGCATCTATGCCGACTTCGCCGCGAAGTTCGCCGAGCGCGCGAAGAAGGTCGTGGTGGGCGACCCGCTGGACGAGAAGACCATCATCGGCCCGATGATTTCGCAGGGCCACCTGGCCAAGGTGCGCAGCTACATCGAGCTGGGCCCCAAGGAAGGCGCAACGATGCTGTGCGGTGGCCTGGGCGCGCCCGACCTGCCGGACCGCGTGAAGAAGGGCAACTACGTGTTGCCCACCGTCTTTGCCGACGTGGACAACCGCATGCGCATCGCGCAGGAGGAAATCTTTGGCCCCGTGGCCTGCCTGATCCCGTTCAAGGACGAGGCCGACGCGATTGAAAAGGCCAACGACATCCAGTACGGCCTGTCCAGCTATGTGTGGACCGAGAACATTGGCCGTGCCCACCGGGTGGCTGCTGCGGTCGAGGCGGGCATGTGCTTTGTGAACAGCCAGAACGTGCGGGACCTGCGCCAGCCGTTTGGCGGGACCAAGGCCTCTGGCACCGGTCGTGAAGGCGGTACGTGGAGTTACGAAGTTTTCTGTGAGCCGAAGAACGTTGCTGTTTCTCTTGGGTCTCACCATATTCCGCATTGGGGTGTGTGACGTGTTTGCTTCACGCCCACGTTACCTCGGGCTCGGGCGTGCGGGGTACTCTGCTCCGCGAATGTCCCCCGGGGGCTGCGCCCCCTCCTCCTTTATTTCGCTGCGCAGAATACCCCACCCACCCGAGCCAACGTGTCGCGGTCGGTCGGCGCACGCGCCACACGCTCGTAGCGGGTTGGCGGCGGCGGGTGCCCGCCGCAGCGACATAAAGGAGGAGGGCCGGGCGCAGCCCGGACCGGGGGACAGTCGCGGAGGCGGGCACCCGTCGTCGCCAACCCGCGAAGCGAAAGCAATGGACACAGCGTCACCAACAAGGACCGACAAATGGGCAAACTAGCACTCGCCGCCAAGATCACCCACGTCCCGTCGATGTACCTCAGCGAGCTGGAAGGCGCGCGCAAGGGCACGCGCCAGGACGCGATTGACGGGCACCTGGAGATTGACCGGCGCTGCCGCGCCGCCGGCGTGGACACCATCGTGGTGTTTGACACGCACTGGCTGGTCAACGCCAATTACCACATCAACTGCGCACCGCACTTCAAGGGCCTGTACACCAGCAACGAGCTGCCGCATTTCATCAGCAACATGGGCTTCGAGTTTCCGGGCAACCCGGCGCTGGGCAAGTTGCTGGCCAGGGTGTGCAACGAATGGAGCGTGGAAACGCTGGCGCACGACGCCACCACGCTCAACCCCGAATACGGCACCCTGGTGCCCATGCGCTACATGAACACCGACCAGCACTACAAGGTGGTGTCGGTATCGGCGCTGTGCCAGGCGCATTACCTGAACGACAGCGCGCGCCTGGGCTGGGCCATCCGCCGCGCGATTGAAGACGAATACGACGGCACCGTGGCGATTTTTGCCAGCGGCTCGCTGAGCCACCGCTTTGCGCAGAACGGCCTGGCACCCGAATACGGATTCAAGATCTGGAGCCCCTTCCTGGAGCAGCTGGACCGCAACGTGGTGCGCATGTGGGAAAACGCCGAATGGAAAGACTTCTGCACCATGCTGCCCGAATACGCCAGCAAGGGCCACGGCGAAGGCTTCATGCACGACACCGCGATGCTGCTGGGTGCCCTGGGCTGGACGGACTACGACGGCCGCGCCGAGGTGGTCACGCCGTACTTTGGCGCGTCGGGCACGGGCCAGATCAACGCGATCTTTCCCGTCACGCCACAAACCGGCGCGGCCATCCCCGCCGCGCAGGCTTCGTCGGCGCAGGGCTACACCAACGTGAACCAGCGCCTGTAGCCATGCCGCATCTCGTCATTCTCTATACGCCCAACCTGGACGCCGCCACCGACATGACGGTGCTGTGCCGGGCGCTGGCCGACGCCATGCTGGCGGTGCGCGACGAAGACGGCAAGCAGGTCTTCCCCACCGGCGGCACGCGCGTGCTGGCTTATCCTGCTGCCCACTTTGCGGTGGCCGATGGCCAGCGCGACTACGCGTTCGTGTACCTGAACCTGCGCATGGGAACCGGCCGCAGCGCTGCCACGCAAAAGCGCGCGGGCGATGTGGTACTGGCCACAGCCAAAGCGCACCTTGATCCGCTGATGGCAACGCGGCTGATCGGCGTGACCGTGAACGTCGACGAGAGCCCCGGCCAGGTGTACGACGGCAAGCACAGCAACATCCACCCGTTATTTAAATGACCCCCCGAAGCGCCTTCGGCGCCTCCCCCCAAGGGGGGCGCCCCCAACGGCCCGGCGAAGCCGGTTCCGCGGCGGCACTGGAAAGAACCCACCATGCTTGATACAGCCACCATCAACACCCTCGCCGCCAAACTGGACGCCAGCGAAAAATCGCGCGTACAGGTCGAGCATTTTTCCAAACGCTTTCCGGGCATGACCATTGAGGACGGCTACGCCATCTCGCGTGCCTGGGTCGCCATGAAGATCGCCGAGGGGCGCACCGTGCGCGGCCACAAGATCGGCCTGACCTCGCGCGCCATGCAGATCTCCAGCCAGATTGACGAGCCCGACTACGGCACGCTGCTGGACGACATGTTCTTCGAGCCCGGCGACATCCCCACGGAACGCTTCATCGCGCCGCGCGTGGAGGTGGAGCTGGCCTTTGTGCTGAAGAAGAAGCTCGAAGGCACCCAGGTCACCGTGGACGACGTGCTGGACGCCACCGACTACGTGACCCCCGCCATCGAGATCATCGACGCGCGCATCGAGCAGTTTGACCGCCACACCAAGGTCATGCGCAAGGTCTTCGACACCATTTCGGACAACGCGGCCAACGCCGGCATCGTGCTGGGCGGCAACAAGGTCGCGCCGCGCTCGGTGGACCTGCCCTGGTGCGGCGCCATCCTGCGGCAAAACGGCGCGGTGGAGGAAACCGGCCTGGCTGCCGGCGTGCAGGGCCACCCGGCCGTGGGCGTGGCCTGGCTGGCGCACAAGCTCGCGCCCTGGGGTGAATGCCTGCAGGCTGGCGAGGTGGTGCTGGCAGGCTCATTCACCCGGCCCGTGGCGGCCAAAGTGGGCGACGTGTTTGACGCCGACTACGGCGCGCTCGGGCGTTTTGAATTCAGATTTGTTTGAGGGCACCATGCAGACACCCACCAATACCTTCAAGCAGGCGCTGGCCGACAAGCGCGCCCAGATCGGCCTGTGGATGGGCCTGGCCGACCACTACGCCACCGAGATCTGCGCGGGCGCGGGCTTTGACTGGCTGCTGATCGACGGCGAGCACGCACCCAATGACCTGCGCACCATCTTGCAGCAGGCGCAGGCCATTGCCGCCTACCCGGCGTCGCACGCCATCGCGCGCATTCCCATGGGCCACGGTCATGTGGGCCAGGCGCTGATCAAGCAGTACCTGGACTTGGGGTTGCAGACCCTGCTGGTGCCCATGGTGGACACCGCAGCGCAGGCTGCCGAGATCGTGCGCTGCGCGCGCTACCCGCAAGACCATGGCGGCGGCGGCATCCGTGGCATGGCCGGCGCCCGTGCCTCGCGCTGGGGCCGGTACCCGGCCTATGCCAGGGAAGCCAACGCCCAGGTCTGCCTGCTGGTGCAGGCCGAGACCGCCGAATCGCTGGCCAACCTGGACGCGATTGCCGCCACCGACGGCGTAGACGGCGTGTTCATCGGCCCGGCCGACCTGTCGGCGTCCATGGGCCACGTGGGCAACCCCGGCCACCCCGATGTGCAGGCCGCGATTGAAGACGCCATCCAGCGCATCCTCAAGGCCGGCAAGGCGCCGGGCATCCTGACGCCCGACGAGGTGCAGGCGCGCAAGTACCTGGAGATGGGCGCGCTGTTCGTGGCCGTGGGGCTGGACACCAACCTGCTGGTGCGCGCCACCACCGCGCTGGCCGCGAAGTTCAAGGCTGGCACGCAAGACCTGCCCGCCAGCAAGACCTACTGACCACGCCATGACCGACACGCCGCGCAAGTTCCGCTCCGCCACGATCTACGAAGGCACGATCCGCGCCACCACGCGCAGCTTCCTGCACGCGCTGGGCCAGGACGAGGACGAGCTCACCCGGCCGCATGTGGGCGTGTTCCACACGGGCGGCGAGATGAGCCCGTGCAACATGAACCTGCGCGACCAGGCCCAGCATGCCAAGACGGGCATCTATGCGGCCGGCGGCATGCCGCACGAATGCCCCGTGGTGTCGGTCAGCGACGGGCTGACCATGGCGCATTCGGGCATGCGCTTTTCATTGATCTCGCGCGAGCTGATCGCCGACAGCGTGGAGGCATCGACGCGCGGCCACCAGTGGGACGGCATCTTTGCCATCGGCGCCTGCGACAAGAACCTGCCGGGCCTGATGATGGGCATGGTGCGTTGCAACGTGCCCAGCGTGTTCGTGCACGGCGGCTCGGCCCTGCCCGGCCAGATGCCGGGCGTGGACGGGCGCGACCTGAACGTGGTGGACACCTACGAGACCATCGGCAAGGTGCTGGCCGGCGACGCCACGCAGGACGAGCTGAAAGCCATGAGCCAGGCCTGCCTGCCCACGGCCGGCGCCTGCGCCGGGCAGTTCACCGCCAACACCATGGGCATGGTGTCCGAGGCCATTGGCCTGGCGCCGATTGGCTCCAGCATGGTGCCGGCGGTGTTCAGCGAGCGGGCGCCGCTCATGCGCCGCACGGCCAGGACACTGATGGCGGCGGTCATGGGTGAAGCCCCCTTGCCGCGCGACATCGTCACGCGCAAGGCGCTGGAGAACGCCTGCGCCATCGTGTCGGCCACCGGCGGCTCCACCAATGCCGCGCTGCACATCCCCGCGATTGCGCATGAGGCCGGCATTGCCTTTCACCTGGACGATGTGGCCGAAGTGTTTGCCCGCACGCCGCTGATCGGCGACCTGCGCCCCGGCGGCAAGTACCTGGCGCGCGACGTGCACTACATTGGCGGCGCGCAGGTCATCCTGCGCGAGCTGCTGCGCGGCGGCTTCCTGCATGGCGACGCGCTCACCTTCACCGGCCGCACGCTGGCGCAGGAGATCGAATCGGCGAACGCCCCCGACGGCCGGGTGGTGCGCACCCTGGAAGACGCGCTCAGCCGCGACGGCGGGCTGGCCGTGCTCAAGGGCAACCTGTGCCCCGACGGCGCGCTGCTGAAGACCGCGGGCCTGAAGACGCTGGTGCACAGCGGCCCGGCGCGCGTGTTTGAAAACGAGGAAGAGGCCCAGGCCGCCGTGCAGCAGATGCGCTACGCCGCGGGCGACGTGATCGTGATCCGCAACGAAGGCCCGCGCGGCAGCCCCGGCATGCGCGAGATGCTGGGCATCACCGCGCTGCTGTACGGCCAGGGCATGGGCGACAAGGTAGCCCTGCTGACCGACGGGCGGTTTTCGGGCGCCACGCGCGGCCTGTGCATTGGCTACGCCGGGCCCGAGGCCGCCGACGGCGGGCCGATCGCCGCTTTGCGCGACGGCGACATGGTGCGCATTGACGCGCGGCCGGACGCACGCAGCATCACGGTGGACCTGACGCCCGCGGAAATCCGCGCGCGGCTTGAAGGCATGCAAAAGGCCGCAGCACCACGCGGCGGGTTACTGGAAAAGTACGCTGCGACCGTGCGGCCCAGCCACCAGGGCGCCGTCACGCATTCGGGAGGGGTTGTCTGGATGCGCGATGCGTCATGAGCACCTAGACTCACGGCTCCCTTTTTCTTCATTCCCTTTACGGAGACAAACACCATGACCTTCTCGCGTCGCCAAGTCCTGCAGTCCGCTGGCGCATCGGCATTCCTGGCAAGCCTGGGCCAATCCGCCTTTGCGCAGGCCCAGCTGGAAAACACCAAGATCATCACCGGCTTTGCCGCCGGTGGCACGTCCGACACCATTTGCCGGCGCGTTGCGCAGAAGCTGCAAGGCGACTTTGCCAAGACCGCCGTGGTCGAGAACAAGACCGGCGCGGGCGGCCAGATTGCGGTGCAGACCGTCAAGGCCGCCGCACCGGACGGCACCAGCATCCTGCAGACGCCGACCTCCATCCTCACGATCTACCCGCACATCTACAAGAAGCTGGCCTATGAACCGATGACCGACCTGACGCCGGTGACACTGGGCTGCGTGTTTGACTTTGGCCTGGCCGTTGGCCCGGCCGTGCCACTGGGCGTGCGGACCGTGCCCGAATTCCTGGCCTGGGCCAAGGGCAACCCGCTGGGCGCCAACTTCGGTTCGCCAGCGGCCGGCTCTACCCCGCACTTCATCGGCGCGCTGCTGGGCAAGAACGCTGGCGTGGACCTCAAGCATGCCGCCTACCGTGGCACGCAGCCGGCCATGCTGGACCTGCTGGGCGGCAACGTGTCGGCCGTGTCCGGCCCGATCGGCGACCTGACGCAGCACCTGCCCACGGGCAAGGTCCGCATCCTGGGCGTGTCGGGAGCCAAGCGCAACCGCTTTGCGCCGGACGTGCCCACCTATGAGGAACAGGGCATCAAGAACGCCACGCACAGCGAATGGTTTGCGTTCTTCCTGCCGGCCAAGGCCGCGCCCGAGCTGGTGGCCCGCCTGAATGCGTCGATGAAGAACGCGCTCGCGCAAAAGGACGTGATCGACGGCCTGAACGGTTTTGGCCTGGAAGCCATGTCGTCCACCCCCGCCGAGCTGACCGAGCTGATCAAGCGCGACACCGCCAAGTGGGCGCCGATCGTGAAGCAGGTCGGCTTTACAGCAGAGGCATAAAACCACCCCCGAGGCGCTTTGCGCCTCCCCCTCAAGGGGGCGACACCAGCGGCCCGGCAAAGCCGGTTCCGTGGTGTCACTTGAAAAGAGAAAGGACTGTGATGAACGCTGTTTTGAAACCCGCCATGCATCCCGATGAATGGAAAGCCCGCGTGCAACTGGCCGCGTGCTACCGCATCTTTGACATGCTGGGCTGGACCGAGATGATCTACAACCACATCACGGTGCGCCTGCCCGACAGCGTCACGGGCGGGCAAAAGCAGTTCCTCATCAACCCGTTCGGCCTGCACTACAGCGAAGTCACGGCCAGCAACCTGCTGAAGATCGACATCCAGGGCAACAAGCTGGACGACAACCCCTGGCCGGTGAACCCGGCGGGCTTCACCATCCATGCCGCCATCCACGACAACGTGGATGGCGCGCACTGTGTCATGCACACCCACACCACCAATGGGCTGGCCGTGGCCTGCACCCAGGGCGGCCTGGCGCAAAACAATTTTTATTCGGCCCAGCTGCACGGCATGGTGGCGTATCACGACTTCGAAGGCATCACCGTGCATGCCGAGGAAGCGCCCCGACTGCTGGCCAGCATGGGCGACAAGCCGCTGCTGATCCTGCGCAACCACGGCCTGCTGGCCGCCGGCCCCACCCTGCCGCTGACGCTGGTGCGGCTGTGGACGCTGCAGCGCGCCTGCGACGTGCAGGTCACGCAGGCCGCGCTGGGCGCGGCCATTCCCGTGCCCGAGGCCGTGGCGCACAAGACCACGCACGACTCGTTCCAGTTCGACGCGAGATTCGGCGCGGGCCAGGACGTGTTTGACGCCCTGGTGCGCCGCGTGGACCGCATCGACGACAGCTACAAGAACTGACCCATCCCATGAAAGTAACCATCTACGGCGCCGGCGCCATCGGCGGCTGGATCGGCGTGCGCCTGGCGCAGGCCGGCTGCGACGTCAGCGTGGTGGCGCGCGGCGACACGCTGAAGGCCGTGCAGGACAACGGCCTGCGGCTTGAAAGCGCGGGCAGCACCGCCACGGTGCCCGTGCGCGCCAGCAGCAACCCGGCCGACCTGGGCGTGCAGGACCTGGTGGTCGTGGCCGTGAAGGCACCGGCCATGGCGGGCGTGGCGCAGGCCATCGCCCCGCTGCTCGGACCCGGCACCATGGTGCTCACCGCCATGAACGGCGTGCCCTGGTGGTTCTTTGAAGGCTTTGGCGGTGCGCTGGCCGGCACCCGCCTGTCGGCCGTGGACCCCGGCGGCACGATTGCGCAGGCCATCCCCGGCCACCACATCATCGGCTGCGTGGTGCATGCCAGTTGCTCGCTCAACGGGCCGGGCCATGTGAAGCACCACTTCGGCAACAAGCTCATCATCGGCGAGCCCTCGGGCGAGAAGACGGCGCGGGTGCAGCAGCTGGTGGCCTTGCTTGGCAAGGCCGGCTTCGAGGCCGTGCTGTCCGAGCAGATCCAGAAGGACGCCTGGTACAAGCTGTGGGGCAACATGACGGTCAACCCCATCAGCGCCATGACGGGCGCCACCACCGACCTCATCATGGGCGACCCGCTGGTGCGCGGCTTTGTGTCCGCCGTGATGCTGGAAGCCAGGGAGATCGGCGCCCGCATCGGCATTCCCATCGACCAGCAGCCCGAAGACCGTCACCAGGTCACGGCCAAGCTGGGCGCATTCAAGACGTCCATGCTGCAGGACGTGGAGGCCGGCCGCCCCGTGGAGCTGGATGCGCTGGTGACGGTGGTGAAGGAACTGGGCGGCCTGACTGGCGTGCCCACGCCGTTCACGGACGCCCTGCTGGGGTTGAGCAGACTGCACGCCAAAGTACGCAATTTGTATTGACAAATCTCCAGTTTGCCTCCAATATGGCTCCGAATTGGAGGTGAAACATGCCGAATCTGTCGATTAAAGACGTTCCGGAAGATCTGGCCGAGGCCTTGCGCCAACGCGCGGCCCGCAACCACCGCTCGCTGCAGGGCGAACTCATGGCCATCATCGAGCAGGCCGCGCTGGACACCGGCGCGCCCCTGTCCGGCGACCCCGGCCGGCCCCGCATCACCGGCTATGACAGGCAGGGCTTTCCCATCGTGCGCCAGGGTTGGAAGAGCATCGAGCAGATCGCGGCCGAGATGAAGATGCGCTATCCCGATCCCATCAAGGACCAGATCTCCAGCATTGACCTGATCCGCGAAGACCGCGACAGCCGATGAGCACCGACCGCCCGACCCTGTATGTGGCAGAGCCGCCCGCGCGCTACCTGCCTTTGCCGCCGCTGGTGGTGGACTGCAGCACGCTTGCCGGTGTTGTCTTCAACGAGGAATGGCGTGCACAGGCGCTTGAACGCATCGCAGGGCGCTCGCTGCATGCGCCCAACGTCTTGCAGGCCGAGATCGCCAGCGTGGCCGTGAAGAAGCAGCGGCGCGGCGAAGGCCATGCGGCCTCCGGCCTGGCCGAGGCAGCGCGGCTGGACGTCACCCTGCACCGCATGGACGTTCAGGCGGTGGCGGCGCTGGCGCTGCAATACAACCTCTCGGCCTACGACGCCAGCTACCTCTGGCTGGCGGCCGAGCTCCAATGCCCCCTGGCCACCTTCGACGACAAGCTCGCCAAGGCCGCCCAGGCCCATCTGTCCAGCCTGTCCTGACACCGCCCTCATGACCCCACCCGCCCGCGCGCTCAGCGCCACCGCCTTTGCCACGCTGCTGCTCATCGCGCTGATGATGGGCGCCAACCATGTGGCCGCGCGCATTGCCTTCAACCACGGGGCCGACGTGGCCACGGCGGTCGTGTTCCGCAGCGCCGTCACCGCGCTGGTGATCGTGGCCATCCTGGCGGCGCAAGGTGTGCGCGTGGCATTCACCGCGCGCCACAAGCGCATGCTGCCGCTCATCGGCCTGCTGATCGGCGTGCAGAGCCTGTGCCTTTATTCTGCCGTGGCACGCCTGCCGGTGGCGCTGGCGCTGCTGGCCTTCAACACCTATCCGATCTGGACGGCGCTGTGGTCCTGGGTGGTGTACCGCCAGCGGCCCGAGCGGGCCATGCTGATCGCCATGCCGGTCATCCTGGCGGGCCTGGCGCTGGCGCTGGATGTGCTGGGCGCGGCATCTGGCCTGGGCGCGGCCGGCCAGTGGGGGCGCATTGGCGCCGGCGTGGCGTTTGCGCTGGCGGCCGCCGGCACCTTTGGCCTGGCGCTGGTGCTGACCCAGCATGAGGCCGGCGACCTGGACGGCCGCGTGCGCACCGCCACCACCATGGCCATGGCCGGCCTGGTGGCGCTGGCCATGGTGGGCGCGCAGGGCGGCTTTCACCTGCCCACGGCGCCAGCCGGCTGGGGCGGGCTGGCCGCGCTGACCTTCCTTTACGGCACGGCCTTCACCATCATGTTCACCGTGTTGCCACGCCTGGGCGTGGTGGGCAACAGCGCCATCATGAACGTGGAGCCGGTGTTCGCGCTGGTGCTGGCTTGGGCTGTGCTGGGCCAGGCGATAGCGCCCATCCAGATCGTGGGTGCGCTGGTGGTGGTGGGCGCGGTGATGACGCTGGGTTTGCGCAAACGCTGATCAGTCGACCACCACCGGCACCCGCATCGCCAGCGCGCACATCAGCTCATAGCCCACGGTGCCCGCCGCCTGCGCGATCTCGTCGATGGACAGCACGGCACCGCTGGAGGCGCGGCCCCACAGCGTCACCTCGCTGCCAAAGCCCGCATCGGGCACTCCGCCCAAGTCCACCGTGATCATGTCCATGCTGACGCGGCCCACCATGCGGGTGCGCACGCCGTTGACCAGCACCGGCGTGCCCGTGGTGCAGTGGCGCGGGTAACCGTCGGCATAGCCGCAGGCCACGATGCCGATGCGCATGGGCGCGTTGGCGGTAAAGCTGGAGCCATAGCCCACGGTGTCGCCGGGCTGCAGGTCCTGCGTGCCGATCAGTTTGCTGGCCAGCGTCATGGCGCCCTGCAGGCCCCATTGCTGCGCCGTGCGTTCCGGAAAGTCGGGCGCGCTGCCATAGATGGCAATGCCGGGCCGCACCCAGTCCGCGCGCACGTCCGCGGCCTGCGCGTGACGCAGCGTGGCCGCGCTGTTGCCCAGCGTGCGCTCGCCGGGCAGATCGCGCGTGGCCTCGGCGAAAGCGGCCACCTGGTGCGCAATGCCGCGCGGGCCGTCGGCGTCGCTGAAGTGCGTTATGAGCGAGATTTCATCCACCTGCGGCAGCGCGTTCAGCCGCGCCCAGGCGGTGCGGTAGCGCTGCGGCGTAAAGCCCAGGCGGTTCATGCCCGAATTCATTTTCAGGAAAACGCGGTGCGGCTGGTGCGTCTTGTGGGTGGCCAGCATGTCGATCTGTTCGTCACAGTGCACCGTGTGCCACAGGTTCAGGCGCGAGCACAGCTCCAGGTCGCGCGGCTCGAACACGCCCTCCAGCAGCAGGATGGGGCCGCGCCAGCCCAGATCGCGCACGCGCTGCGCCTCGTCCAGGTCCAGCAGCGCAAAGCCGTCGGCGCCGCGCAGGCCTTCAAAAACGCGTTCGATGCCGTGGCCGTAGGCATTGGCCTTGACGACGCCCCATACGCGCGCGTCGGGCACGGCGGCGCGCACGCGCGCCAGGTTGTTGCGAAGGGCTTCGGTGTGGATGGTGGCTTGGATGGGACGGGGCATGGTCAGTCTCCGCCGAGCCGCCTCAAGGAGGCTGAGGCCCCCTCGGGGGGCAGCGAGTACACGAAGTGTCGAGCGTGGGGGTTCATAGCTCAAAATTGTGGCATTTCCGGCGTGATATAACCCGCTGTCGTCAGGAGACGCGTCCAAATAACCCGGCATTAGCCGATCGAATGCGAAGCACAGCGAAGAACAGCCCCCGATGAAGCGCGGTTTCTACACGATCATGTCGGCCCAGTTCTTTTCGTCGCTGGCCGACAACGCGCTTTTCGTGGGTGCCGTGGCGCTGCTGCGGGCCGGGGGTGCACCCGAGTGGCAGCAGGCCGCGCTGGTGCCAATGTTTGCCCTTTTCTATGTGATCCTCGCGCCCTTCGTGGGCGCTTTTGCCGATGCCTTGCCCAAAGGCAAGGTCATGTTCATCAGCAATGCCATCAAGGTGGTGGGCTGCCTGCTGATGCTGTTCGGCTCGCACCCGCTGATGGCGTACGCCATCGTGGGCCTGGGTGCCGCGGCCTATTCACCGGCCAAGTACGGCATCCTCACCGAGCTGCTGCCGCCGTCGCAGCTGGTCAAGGCCAATGGCTGGATCGAAGGCCTGACCATTGCCTCCATCATCCTGGGCGTGCTGCTGGGCGGCCAGCTGGTGGGCGCGGCGGTATCCACCCGGCTGCTCAGCGTGGACTTCCCCGTCATCAACACCGGCATCGACACCGCGCCCGAGGCGGCCATCTTTGTGCTGATCTTCATCTACGCCCTGGCCGCGTGGTTCAACACCCGCATCCCGCTGACCGGCGTGGAAATGCGGCCCATGCCCAGGAACTTGCTGGTGCTGCTGCCCGACTTCTGGACCTGCAACAGCCGCCTGTGGCGCGACAAGCTGGGCCAGATTTCGCTGGCCACCACCACGCTGTTCTGGGGCGTCAGCGGCAACCTGCGCTACATCGTGCTGGCCTGGGCCGCCGCGGCCCTGGGCTACAGCGTCACCCAGGCGTCCACCCTGGTGGGCGTGGTGGCCATCGGCACCGCCGTGGGCGCGGTGATCGCGTCCATGCGCATGCGCCTGGACATGGCCACCAGCGTGATCCCCATGGGCATCGGCATGGGGCTGCTGGTGATCCTGTTGAACTTCATCGACAACGTCTGGGTGGCCGCGCCGTTCCTGATCCTGCTGGGCGGGCTGGGCGGCTTTCTGGTGGTGCCCATGAATGCGCTGCTGCAGCACCGCGGCCACAACCTCATGGGCGCGGGCCGCTCCATTGCCGTGCAGAACTTCAACGAGCAGGCCTGCATCCTGGCGCTGGGCGCGTTCTACACCCTGTCCACCGGCATGGGCCTGTCCGCCTTTGGCGCGATCACCGCCTTCGGCATCGTGGTGGCCGGTGTGATGTGGCTGATCAAGCGCTGGCACGCCAGCAACTGCATCAAGTACAAGGCAGAAGTTGAGCATTTGCTGGAAGTAGCCCGACACGACAACATGCATGGGTAGCCCTGTACTGCCGGTGCTGGCGTTGATGTCCAACGCCTTTGTGTGGGGGGTCTCGTGGTGGCCGTTTCGCCAGCTTGAGGCCCACGGCCTGCATCCGTTGTGGGCCACCGCCCTCATCTACGCCTTCTCGCTGGCCTGCCTGCTGGCCGCGCGCCCGCGCGCGTGGCGCGGCTTTGCATCGCAGCCGCTGCTGTGGCTGCTGATGGCCTCGTCGGGCCTGACCAACGTGGGCTTCAACTGGGCGGTGACCGTGGGCGACGTGGTGCGCGTGGTGCTGCTGTTTTACCTGATGCCCGCCTGGTCGGTGCTGCTGGCCTGGCCGCTGCTGGGTGAAAAGCCCACGGCGGCGTCACTGTTGCGGCTGGTACTGGCGCTGGCGGGCGTGGTGATCGTGCTCAAGACCGGCGACACGGCCTGGCCCGTGCCCGAGGGCCTGCCCGACTGGCTGGCGCTGGCGGGCGGCCTGTGCTTTGCGCTGACCAACATCCTGCTGCTCAAGCTCAACCGCGTGCCCGGCGAATCGCGCGTGCTGGCCATGTTTGGCGGCGGCACGCTGATGGCTCTGGCCGCGGCCAGCCTGGGGCTGGCCCAGGGCCTGGTCAGCGCGCCACCGGCGCCCAGCATCGGCTGGCTGGCGCTGGGCCTGGTGCTGGGGGTGTGCTTTCTGGCGGGCAACCTGGCGCTGCAGTACGGCGCGGCACGCCTGGCCGCCCACACCACGGCGCTGGTCATGCTCAGCGAGGTGGTGTTCGCCAGCGTGTCGTCGGTGGCGCTGGGCGCGGCGCAGCTGACGGGGCAAACGCTGCTGGGCGGCGCGCTGATCCTGCTGGCGGCGGCATGGTCGGCCTGGCCAGCCAATGCACGTCACTGACACCTGTCATGCCGGACTTGATCTCGGGGCATCCACCCTGGGCGCGTACAGCGTTCAGTCTCTGGCTACACGCCTGGCGCGACGGGGCGGCGCTTTCGCCACCAGCAAAAGCATCTGCTCAGATCTCTTTCGCAGATGTTTGCAGAGCGGGGATCTCGTTGCCTGGAATTCGCTTGCCGAGGAAATAGATATCGTTCGCCAAACGCTGAAGGGAATGCCTCTTTTCGAAATCCCCGGGTCCAGCCTTCTTCACAGACTCGCAATACTTGACCAGAACCTGCGCACGATCAAGGCAGTTTGTCTGGCCGAAACGCCGCTTGAGACCGCCAATGAGAAGCGCGTCGCCATCGATCAAGGCGTCTTGTAGAGGCTGCCGTGGGTATTGGGCGACCCGAACGCCCAAAGCCTGACGCAACGGGGCGGCGCTTTCGCCACCGATCAAGAGCCCCGGGCGCGAAGCGCGGAAAAACGGGCCAAGCCATCTCAACGCTCCACAAGCGTCAGACCCGAACTACTGAGACTCGCCCGTTTTGAGCACTGCAGCGGCTCACCCCGAAGGGGGCCGGGGCTCTGGTGGCGAAAGCGCCGCCCCGTCGCGTCGGGCGCGTTTCAGGAAAACGGGATTCAACGTCAGCCCCGCTCCAGCCGTGTCGGCTGGAAGCCGCGCTGCAGTTCTACGTCGAACTTCGTGAGCACCAGCGCCAGGTCGCGTTCGGTCAGCGGCTTGGGCAGGTAGGCGTCGCAGCCGGCCAGCTTGCCCTTGGCCTTGTCGATGGTGCCGGTGCGGCTGGTCAGCATGACCACCACCGGCGGCTTGCCGTCGGGGTAATAGCGCTGCTTGATGGCGCGGCAGGCCTGGTAGCCGTCCATGCCTTCCATCATCACGTCCAGGAACACGAATTTGTAGGGCTTTTTGGCAATGCGCTCCAGCGCCTCTTCGCCGCTGTGCACCAGCTCGGCCGTGAAGCCGAAGCGCCGCAGGCGGCTTTGCATGAAGTGCAGCGCGGTTTCGCTGTCGTCCACCACCAGGATGCCGTCGTCGCCGGCCATGGGCTGGGTGGGCAACTCGGCCGTGGGTGCAGGCACGGGTGAAGGTGCAGGTGCGGGCGCGGCACGCCGGGGCGGTGCCTGGGGCGCGGCAGCCACCGGGGCCGGTGACAGCGTCTGCTCCATGGCCGTCAGCACGCTCATGAGCTTGATGGGGCGCTGCTGCACGGGCCAGGGCGTGCCGCGGCTGGACGCGCCGATGAGCAACACGGGCTGGCGCGGTGCCATGGCCACCAGGTCGCGCATCACGTCCAGGTCGTCGGCATTGGCCAGGATCAGCGCGGCGGCGCCCAGGTCGTCCACGATGCGAAAGCCCGGCTGGCGCCGCGCCAGGCGGAAGAACGACTCAAATGCCGAATGTTCGAAGGAGGTAAAGCCCACCAGGGCAATGGCATGGGGTGTCATGGTCTGGGTGATCACCATGTTAACGTGCGGCTTGTCAGAAACTTGTGGGATTTGTCATGGTCACGGCCTGGGATTTTGAAGCGGTGCAAACCGACGGCAAGCGCGTGAAGCTCGGCAAGTTCCGTGGCAAGGTGCTGCTGGTGGTCAATACCGCCAGCGCCTGCGGTTTTACACCGCAATTCGCCGGCCTGGAAAAGCTGCACCAGGACTATGTGAAACAAGGCCTGGTGGTGTTGGGATTTCCCTGCAACCAGTTTGGCGCCCAGGACCCGGGCAGCAACGAAGAGATCGCCAGCTTCTGCCAGCTCAACTACGGCGTGAGCTTCCCGATGATGGCCAAGGTAGAGGTCAACGGCGTGGGCGCCGACCCGCTGTTCCAGTGGCTCACGCAGGAGGCGCCGGGCCTGCTGGGCAGCACCGCCGTCAAATGGAACTTCACCAAGTTCCTGATCGGCAAGGATGGTCAGGTCATCGGGCGCTATGCCCCGCAGACGGCGCCGGCGGAGCTGGCAAAGGATATTGAGGCCGCGCTCGCGGCTTGAGGCCGAACAGCAGGCGCAGGGCATTGAAGCGCCGCACCAGCCCATCGGTGATCAGCCAGCATCCCAGCGCCGTGCCCGCGACCAGCACCGCGGGCTCTGCCACCGGCCCCAGCGCCAGCGGTGCCAGTACCACCGCCAGCAGGATGATCAAGGTCTGGTGCAGCATGTACCAGGGGTAGACCGATTCATGGGCCCAGGCCAGCCAGGGCCAGGGGCGGTTGAGCTTGTGGTGGGCCCAGCCCAGCACGGCCACCAGGCTGGCCCACAGGTAGGCGTCCGCCACCAGCCGCGCGGGCAGGCCCGCCGCGCCAGAGCGCAGCGCCACATGCAAGGCCAACAGCCCCACCGCCAGCGCCAGCGCCACCCAGCGCAGGCGCCGCAGCTCAGCCCAAAGGCCCGGCGCCACGCCCATCCAGTAACCATAGACAAACAGCGTGAAATACACCGCGTGCAGCCAGCCGTCGTGGATCAGGTCATGCGTGACCGGAAAGCGCGGCCACAGCGTGGCGGAATACAGCGCCAGCGGCAGCACCGGCAGCGCGAGCAGCGCCGCGCCGCGCAGGCTGGTGAACGCATCGCGCAGGCGCTGCCCGGCAGCTGACTCCACCAGCGGCAACGCCAGCGCCAGCAGCGTGGTGTAGGCCCACAGGTAGGGCAGGTACCACAGGTGGTTCCAGGTGACGCCGAAATCCCAGCCGTCAAAGGCGTTGCGCGGCCATGCGCCACCAAGGTACCCACCCGTGTAGTAACGCAGCAGGAAATCAGCAAAGCCCGGCGCAATGCTGCCGTTGGCCACCGCCTGCGCATAGGGCTGAAACGGCACCACCACCGCCATGCCAAAGGCCAGCGGCAGCAGCAGGCGAAGGCTGCGCTGGCGGATCAGGCCCGCCACCGTCTGTCCCCGGCGCAGGAAGCCGAATGCCACGCCCGAGATCAGGAACACCAGGTCCATGCGCCACAGGTTGAGGACCCGCAGGGGCCAATGCAGCCATTCAGCCGCGTGCGGGCTCTTGAGGTGCCAGTGCCAGCCGGCCACGTAATACATGGCCACGTGGTACAGGATGACAAGCGCAAAGGCCAGTGCGCGCAGGGCGTCGATGTCGTGGCGGCGGTTCATGGCAGGGCAAGCGGGTTGTGCAAAGCCGCCATGCTCGGCCGCGCTGGCCGGCCGTGGCGCACCCGCGGGACGGGTTGCCCCCGGTTTGTGACGGGCGGCGCGCTGGTGGGGATGAATTGCGCCCGCGTGGCGCCTAAACTGGCCGCCATGTCCGATTCAACACACAGGTGGCTGCGCCAGCAGCCAGTGCGCCGGCGCGCCGAGGTGGCGTTCTGGGGGGTGGTGCTGGCGCTGCAGGCCGGCTTCAACACCCTGGTGCAGCGGCTGGACCGGCCGCAGTTGCCGCTGTGGCAGCCGCTGGTGTGGGAAGTGTCCAGCGCCCTCGTGCTGGGCCTGCTGGTGCCGGCGGTGGTGGCCTGGGAGCGGCGGTTTCCGCTGCGCTGGGGTGTGCTGCGGGTCCACCTGCCGTGGCACCTGGGGGCCACGCTGGCGTTTTGCGCGCTGCACGTAGCCGGCATGGTGGCGCTGCGGCATGCGGCCTATGCCGCGCTGGGGCAAGCGTATGCGGTTGCGTCATGGCCCGGCATGCTGGCCTATGAATACCTCAAGGACGTGCGCACCTACGTGCTGATCCTGGCGGCTGCGCTGAGCTGGCGCCTGCTGCTGCTGCGCCTGCAGGGCGAAGCCCGCGTGCTGGACGCGCCCGAACCGCCTGCCGGCGCGCCGCCGGCCCCGGCACAGCCCGTGGCGCGGCCCGAGCGGTTTCTGGTGCGCAAGCTGCGCCGTGAATTCCTGATTGCGGCGGCGGACATCGCCCATGTGCAGGCCCAGGGCAACTATGTGGGCCTGCGCGTGAACGGCCACGACTACCTGCTGCGCGCCACGCTGACCGAGTTTCTGGAGCAGCTGGACCCGGCGCGCTTCGTGCGCGTGCACAGAAGCCACGCCGTCAACCTGGACCAGGTGGCGCAGATCGAGCCGCTGGACAGCGGGGATGCGCGCCTGACCCTGCGCGACGGCTCGGTGGTGCCCGTGAGCCGGCGCTACCGGGATGCGCTGGGGCGCTGAGCGCCGGCCCGCCACGGGTTCACGACATCCACCCCATCTCACGCGCCCGCGCATCCTCCACCCGCGCCAGGTCGGCCAGCGTGCGGCCGGGTTCGTCGCGAAAGCGTTCGTCCAGCCGGCGCACGTAGGTCACGCGGTCCACGCGGAAGCTGCGGAAGTCTTCACGCGTTTCGCACCACGCGGCCAGTGTCCAGACTTTGCCCCAGTAAAAGCAGCCCAGCGGGCGCAGCGTGCGTTCGCTGGGCTTGTCGCTCAGGTCCAGGTACTGGATGAAGATCTTGTTGCGCGCCTGCACCGCCTCGCGCAGCGTCTGCAGCGTGCGCTGGGCCGGGGCGTCCAGCCCGCCGCCGGGGGCAAACACCGCCAGCGATTCCGCCGCGGTGCGCGCGTCGGCCGGCAGCACCGACAGGATCTTGCCCAGGGCGTCCTGCGCGCTTTGGGCCAGGCCCGGGTCCAGCCAGGCCTGGGCCATGCGGGCCGAGGCGACCAGCGCCTTGGCTTCGTCGTGGGTGAACATCATGGGCGGCAGATCGAAGCCCGCGCCCAGGCGGTAGCCCACGCCGGCCTCGCCCTCGATGGGCACGCCCTGGTGCAGCAGGTCGGCCACGTCGCGGTAAATCGTGCGCTCGGACACCTCCAGCCGCTGGGCCAGAAAGGCCGCCGTGGTCAGCCTGCGGCCCCGGATCAGCTGGATGATGTGGAAAAGTCGGTCGGCGCGGCGCATGGTCAGCCACGATAGCGCGCGGCGCGCGGCATGCCAATTCCCTTCAGCGTGATGGTCATGGTGCGGGCCCCCCAGCCCGACGGCGGCAGTCCCTCAACTGCCTGGCAAAAGGCGTTTATCTTGCGCCGCCGCTGCTGACAGCATCGTGTCAGGAGGGGGCGAGCGCCTCGTCCAGCAGCTCCACCCAGTGGCGCACCGGCGTGGCCGTGCCGCTTTGCAGGTGGGTGATGCAGCCGATGTTGGCGCTGGCTATCACCTGCGGTTGCATTTCTTTCAAATGGCCCAGCTTGCGGTCGCGCAGGGTGTAGGCAATGTCCGGGTTCAACACGCTGTAGGTGCCTGCCGAGCCACAGCACAGGTGCGATTCATTGGCGCTCACGGTCACCTGGAAGCCCAGGGCGCCCAGGTGCTTTTCCACGCCGCCGCGCAGCTTCTGGCCGTGCTGCAGCGTGCACGGCGGGTGAAACGCCACCTGCCCCGCCCGGCCCCCACGCGCCGCCATGCGCGGGCGCAGTGCGTCCACCAGATCGGGCAGCAGCTCGCTGAGGTCGCGCGTGAGTTCGCTGATGCGCGCCGCCCTGGCCGCATAGTCCGGGTCGTCGCGCAGGATATGGCCATAGTCCTTGACGGTCACACCGCAGCCGGACGCGTTCATGACGATCGCTTCCACCCCCGATTCCACATGCGGCCACCACGCGTCGATGTTGGCGCGCATCTGCGCCATGCCGCCGGCCTGGTCGTTCAGGTGGAATTTCACGGCGCCGCAGCAGCCCGCATTGCCCGCCACCACGGTCTGGATGCCGGCGGCGTCCAGCACGCGGGCCGTGGCGCTGTTGATGTTGGGCATCATGGCCGGCTGAACGCAGCCCGCCAGCATCAGCACCTTGCGCGCATGCGTGCGGGTGGGCCAGGCGCCGGCGTTCTGCTTTGGCGGCACCTTGGCCTTCAGGCTGGCGGGCAGCAGGCCGCGCACCATTTGCCCCGCGGCCATGGCCGGGCCGAACAACGGCGAGGGCAGGCCCTCCTTCAGCGCCCAGCGCAGTGCCTTTTCGCCCGGCGGGCGCGGCACTTTCTCGTCCACGATCTTGCGGCCGATGTCCACCAGATGGCCGTACTGCACGCCACTGGGGCAGGTGCTTTCGCAGTTGCGGCAGGTCAGGCAGCGGTCCAGGTGCAGCTGCGTCTTGCGCGTGGGGGCCTCGCCCTCCAGCACCTGCTTCATCAGGTAGATGCGCCCGCGCGGGCCGTCCAGCTCGTCGCCCAGCAGCTGGTAGGTGGGGCAGGTGGCGGTGCAAAAGCCGCAATGCACGCACTTGCGCAGGATGGCTTCGGCCTCCTGGCCTTCGGGCGTGCCGCGGTATTCGGGGGCGAGGTTGGTTTGCATGGCGTGGGCTCAGGGCTGGCGCGCCGGGGGCGCGGGGCGATAGGGCTCGCGGCGGCCAAACTGGCGCAGGTCGGACAACAGCGGCGGCAGCGACAGGGTCAGCAGGACCACCGCGAACGGCACCACCCAGCCAAAGCCGATGTACTTGAAGCCCGCCGCGCCAATGACGCCGCCGGCGGTGAACATGCCCAGCAAAGCCGCGAACAGCCGCAGCCGCGCCCGGTTGGCGCGCACATGGCTTTCGGGCGGCAGGCCGGTGCCGTTCCAGTAAAACAGCTTGCCCAGCTCGATGCCCAGGTCGGTGATCACGCCCGTCATGTGCGTGGTGCGGATCTGCGCCGACGACACCTTGGTCACCAGCGCGTTCTGCAGCCCCATGGTGTAGGCCAGCAGCAGCACCGCCAGCGGCACGGCAAACGGCGTCTGGCGGTGCAGCACGGCGCCCACCAGGCCGAATACCAGCAGCAAGGCGGACTCCAGCAGCAGCGGCAAGGCATAGCCGCTGCGCAGGTGGCGCCGGTGCGCCCAGTTCACCAGCACCGCGGTGGTGGCCGCCCCCGCGATGAAGAACAGCAGCGCCCCCACCGCCCCCAGCACCAGCGCCATCTTGCCCAGCACCAGGTTGTCGGCAATGACCGACACAAAGCCCGTCATGTGCGACGTGTACAGCCCCACCACCAGAAAGCCGCCCGCATTGATGGCCCCCGCATTGAACGCCAGCAGCAGCCCCAGCAGCCGGTTGGTGGACTGTGTGCGGTGGCGGCCGGTGAGGTGGCGCAGGCGTCGCATGGTGTCAGTTCTATCAGGCGTGCTGCGCGCGGAGCACCGCGCGGCAAAGGCGTGCGCGGATACCCGTGCCCGGCTTCGCGGCAGGCGGTGCCCGGTGGGGGCGATCTCTGCGGTGGCGAGAAGCGCAGGGGGGAGTGTCGGCGCGCGCAGCGCGCGTCGTGACATGCTCGCCGCGACTGTTTGAGCGGAGCGCGAAGCGCGTAGCGAGTTTCGCGGCGCGACCGACCCCCGAGCATCGCAGCGGAGTTTTCGCGAAGCGAAAACCACCGCAGTGTGAGCCCCCGCCGGGCACCGCCTGCCGCGAAGCCGCGAGAGAAGTCAAGCAGCCCATCAAAACCCCAACCGCCCCGGATTGAAAACACCCGCCGGATCAAACTCTCGCTTGAGCTGCGCGTGGATGCGGTCCAGCGGCGGCGTAGGCGCTTCGAAACGCGGCACGGCCACAGCGTCCGAGGCGGTGCGAAACAGCGTTGCATGGCCGCCCACGGCGTGAACGGCGGAACGAAAACGCTGCGCCGCCGCTGCGTCCAGCGCATCCGCCCACACCCACCGCTGGCCACCCAGCCAGTCGATCATCGTGTCGCCCACGCCCAGCGGCGCAGCCGTTTGCGGCACCGACAGGCGCCACAAGTCCTGCCCGCGTGCGAAGCCTTCGGCAAACCAGGGCAGGCGCAGATCGCGCGCCGCCGTCCAGTCGGCGCGGGTCGCGGGGGAATCCACGCGTTCGCCGGGCACCTGGGCCAGCAGGCGGCCCACCGCCGCCTCCACGGCCGCCACCGCGCCGCGCAGGCGCAGGTACAGCACGGGCTGGCCGGCATCCGTGACCCAGGAGCTGGCGTTCAGCGGCAGCGGCTCGCCCGCCCATTCATTGAGGCGGCGGATGGCGGTGGCCTCGTCCAGCGCAAAGCGCAGCGTGGCTTCTGCCGGGGCCACGGGCAAGACCTTGAGGCTGACCTGGGTGATCAGCCCCAGCGTGCCCATGGCACCCGCCATCAGGCGCGACACGTCGTAGCCCGCCACGTTTTTCATGACGGTGCCGCCAAACGTCAGATGCTCGGCCCGGCCGTTGATGAGCGTCAACCCCAGCACGTAGTCGCGCACCGAGCCGGCCGTGGCGCGCGCCGGGCCGCTCAGGCCGGCGGCCACCATGCCACCGACGGTCGCTGCGCTCCCTGCGGTGGAACCGCCTTTCAGGACGCGCTCGCCCAAGAGCTCGGCGCGGGTAGCACCCTCGCCAAAGTGCGGCGGCTCAAACGGCAGGCACTGCCCCTGCTCGGCCAGCGCGGCTTCCAGTTCGGCCAGCGGCGTGCCGGCGCGCACGGTGACGACCAGTTCGCTGGGTTCGTAGCTGGTGATGCCCGACAGCGGCGTGGTGTCCAGCAGCTCGCCGCGCAGGGCGGCGGCAGGGACGGCGCCGTAAAAATCCTTGGTGCCGCCGCCGCGGATGCGCAGCGCCGTGCCATCGGCATGTGCCGCGCGGACGCGGTCGGTGATCTGGCGCAGGGCGGGGTCGGGGGCAAAGGCCGGGGCAAAGGCCGCAATGGGGTCCATCGGTCGATGTTACGCCCGGCTGCGCCGCCCGCGCCAGGACGGCGGCGTGATCTTTTTGAAATCAGTCGCTGAAAAAGTTGACCGGCAGGCCCGGCACGTCCACACGCAGGCTGAACACGCAGCCCGACTGCGGGTAGCGGGCCAGCTCGTCAGCCGGGCGGCCATGGCGTGCCGTGGTGAGGTACAGCGTGCGCAGGTCGTCCCCGCCAAAGCAGGGCATGGTGGGGCAGCGCGCGGGCACGGGGTACTCAGCCAGGATGTCGCCCGCGGCCGACAGCTTGAGCACCCGCGCGCCTTCAAACATCGCCACCCAGTAGTTGCCTTCAACGTCCACCGCCGCGCCGTCGGGCCGCCCGCCATAGCCGTCCATGCCCGGCTGCCAGCCGGCCGGCTTGGGGTGAAACTGGCGGAACACACGGTGATGGCGCATGGCGTTGCTGGCGGCGTCCCAGTCCCAGGCCTGGATGAGGTGGTTCGTGGTGTCGCTCCAGTACACCGTGGCGGCGTCGGGCGACCAGGCCAGGCCGTTGGCAATGACGCCGTTTTGCGCCTTGAGCTGGATGGCGGGCTTGCCGCCCTGGCCGTTGCCCGGGCGGCAGTCCACGCTGTACAGCTCGGCGCGCCGCGCGTCCCGGGGCTCGTACATCGTGCCGGCCCAGAAGCGGCCCAGCGGGTCGGCCTTGCCGTCGTTGAAGCGGGTGGTGGCCACGTCGTGGTTGAAGCGCGCCACGGGTTGCAGCGCGCCGCCCCAGTCGCGCGCGCGGTAGATGCCATCGCGCAGCGCCAGCACCAGGCCGCCGCCTTGCGCCGGCGCGATGCTGCCCACCTCCTGCGGCAGGGCCCAGCTGTCCACCGTGCCCATAAACACATTGGCGCGGCGCACCTGGCGTGCGGGTATGTCCACCCAGTACAGCAGTTGTTCGTGCGGGTGCCAGAAAGGCGATTCGCCCAGCTGGTCGGGTTGTTGCGTCACGGCCTGCCACGGCGTTGCGTCATGCGTCACTTCACGTCCTCCACGTCAAGGGTCATGCTCGCGCTGAGGGTTTCACCGGGCGCCAGCACCTGGATGCCCAGATCCTGCGGCCGGCTGCCGGGGTGGCCCGCCAGGTTGAGCGCATTGTTCACATGGCTCACCGGCTCGATGGCCACGAAATCGCGCGTGGGGTGGGTGAACACCACCAGCCGCGTGAGCGCCGAGCTGATGCGCAAGCGCAGCAGCGCGTCCTGCAGCAGCACGCTGCCGTGCCAGCCGTCAAAGCAGTGGTCCACGTCCAGCGTGTCACAGCTGGCGTCCAGCCCCGCCGATGCGCTGCGGTGGGTGGGCAGCTTGTCGGCGCCCATTTCCCAGCGGCCGGTGGCCTCAAAGCGCAGGCGACTGCCCGGGCGCTTCACGAAATACGGATGCCAGCCCATGCCCAGCGGCGCGGGGCGCTCCGCCTGGTTGGTCACGCTCAGCGTCAGCTCCAGAGAGCCCGGCGCGATGCGAAAGGTCTGTGATGCATCGAACGCAAACGGCCAGGCAGCGTCGGGGCGGTGTTCATACGACAGCAGCGCCAGGCGGTCATCGGCGTCCAGCAGCGTCCAGGGCCGCTGCCAGCCCACGCCATGGATGGCATGCGGCTCGTCGCCGTTGTTGCGCACCAGCGGATGGCTGGTGCCCTGCCACTGCAGCGTGGCGTGGCCCATGCGGTTGGAAAACGGCACCAGCGGGTAACTGCCGGCCTGGCGCGCCGTGGCCAGCTGCGCGGCCGGCGTGGAGCGCAGCACGGGTACGTCGCCCAGCCACAGCCCGGCAATACAGCCCCCCAGCGCAGGGGCGATCTGGCAGCGCAGGCCTTCGCAGGCCAGTTCGATGGATGCGGTCATGCGCCCCATTGTGCATGGGCCGGGGAACGTACCGCGGACAAAAAAAAGGGCCCGCATTGCTGCGGGCCCAACATCCAAAGGAGACTCTTGCTAACGAAAAAATCAGTTCAGGCGGATCAGCGGTTGTAGGCGGTTTCGCCGTGGCTGCTGATGTCCAGGCCTTCGCGCTCTTCCTCTTCGGTGACGCGCAGGCCGATCACCAGGTCGGCGATCTTGAAGGCGATGAATGCCACCACGCCAGACCAGACGATGGTGAAGACCACGCTCTTCACCTGGATCCACACCTGGGCGCCCATGGCAAAGGTGTCAGGCGTCAGGCCACCGGTGCCACCCAGGCCCTTGGCAGCGAAGACACCCGTCAGGATGGCGCCGACAATACCGCCGACACCGTGGACACCAAACACGTCGAACGCGTCGTCAGCGCCCAGCATCTTCTTCAGGCCACCGACACCCCACAGGCAGACCAGACCGGCGATCAGGCCGAGCACGATGGAGCCCATCGGGCCGACAAAGCCGGCCGCGGGCGTCACCGCCACCAGGCCGGCGACGGCACCGGAGGCGGCACCCAGCATGGAGGCCTTGCCCTTGGCCAGGCTTTCACCGGCAATCCAGGACAGGGTCGCGGCGGCCGTGGCCAGCACCGTGTTGACAAACGCCAGGCCGGCTGCGCTGTTCGCAGCGCCAGCAGAACCGGCGTTGAAACCAAACCAGCCCACCCACAGCAGCGAAGCACCCACCATGGTCAGCGTCAGGCTGTGCGGCGTCATGGCTTCCTTGCCGTAGCCAATGCGCTTGCCCACCAGGTAAGCACCCACCAGACCGGCAACACCGGCATTGATGTGCACCACGGTGCCGCCTGCGAAGTCCAGCGCGCCGTCCTTGGCCAGCAGGCCGCCGCCCCACACGATGTGCGCCATGGGCAGGTAGCTGAAGGTGAACCACAGGACCGAGAACAGCAAGACGGCGGAGAACTTCGCCCGTTCTGCAAATGCACCGACGATCAGCGCCACCGTGATGGCGGCGAAGGTGCCCTGGAACGCAACAAACACGTACTCCGGAATGGTGGTCAGTGCACCAAAGGTTTCCAGCCCGACGCCCTTCAGGAAGATCTTGTCCAGACCGCCGATGAAGTTGCCGTCGCCCGCAAAGGCCAGGCTGTAGCCGTAGAGCGCCCACAGGACGCTGATCAGCGAGAAGATCACGAAGACCTGCATCAGGACGGACAGCATGTTCTTGGAGCGGCTCAAACCGCCGTAGAACAAGGCCAGGCCGGGGATCGTCATCAGGATCACCAGCATGGTGGAGGTCAGCATCCAGGCGGTGTCGCCGGAATCCACCTTGGGCGCCGGTGCCGCAGGCGCGGCTTCCGCCGGGGCAGCGGGCGCGGCCGCGGCGGGTGCCGCAGCGGCAGGGGCAGCGGGGGCAGATGCCGCGGCTTCAGCGGCGGGGGCGGATGCCGCTGGTGCCGGCGTCTGCGCGATGACGGCCGTGCCGCCGATCAGCAAGCCCAGGCCCAGGGCCAGGGAGGCAAGTAGTTTTTTCATGGGTGTCTCTTTCTTGGGTTGCGGCTTACAGCGCTTCCTTGCCGGTCTCACCGGTGCGGATGCGAACTACTTGCTCCAGGTTGTAAACAAAGATCTTGCCGTCGCCGATCTTGCCGGTGCGGGCAGCGCCCTCCACGGCTTCGATCACGCGGTCGACCAACTCGTCGGCCACCGCCGCCTCGATCTTGACCTTGGGCAGGAAATCAACGACGTATTCCGCGCCGCGATACAGCTCGGTGTGACCCTTCTGGCGGCCAAAGCCCTTGACTTCGGTCACGGTGATGCCCTGCACGCCGATGCCCGAGAGGGCTTCGCGCACCTCGTCAAGCTTGAACGGTTTGATGATGGCCGTTACGAGTTTCATGTCTTCTCCTCTTGTAAGGACTGATTTAGAAGGCGTACTTGACGCCCAGGACCAGCGTGCCGTTGCCCAGGTTCTTGCCGCCGGGGCCGACGTACGTGTCGTTGTCCGTGCCGATGATGGCGGCGGTGGCGCTCAGGCCGCCACCGAAGTCCTTGCCCAGCGTCAGCGCGTAGTCGGTGTACGACGAGGCCGAGTTGTTCTTGACCTTCTGGTAGCCGATGTGCGGGGTCAGGGACCAGCCGTCGCCCAGGTCAAAGAAGGCGCTCAGGTCCAGGTAGTAGCTGTTCTTGCTGTCGGCAAAGCCGAACAGGTTGGTGGTGGCATGCGAATACTTCAGCGTCACCGGGCCATAGGTGCCGGCACCATAGATTTCCGTGGTGTTGGGGCTGATGGCCAGGCTGTGGTCGGGATACTGGTAGGTCAGGATGCCGAAGTCATAGCCGATGGCGCCCGCGGTGCCCTTGTAGCCGCCGTAGAAGTCGAACTCGCCGCCGGCATTGCCGCCGCCGTCCTTGACCCACTTGATGGTCGTGGCCCAGGTGCCCAGGTAGAAGCCGCTGCTGTGCGCGAAGTCAATGCCGCCTTGCAGGGCCGCCTTCTTGCGCGACTGGCTGATGCCACGATAACGGTAGTCAGTGACCGCACCGACGTTGAAAGACAGCGTGTAGTCGGGGGCAGGAGCGGCGGGGGCAGCAGTCTGCGCAAAGGCAGCACCCGACAGGGCCAGGGCAGACACCAGCAGCGTGGACTTCAGTTTCATGGAGTTCTCCGTTTAAAAAAGGATGAGGGACGGCTCTGCTTAGCAGGGAGCGTGCCAAACTTCACATCCACTGCGTCTGGTGCATGTGGCAGGCCGGGGCAGCCCGATTCGTTGCAGAAATGGGCGCGAAGCAACGCCTTTGCACTGATGTGGTGCAATCTTGGTTTTCTGGCAACACCAGATGCCAGCGCGCACCTGAATGGGGAGGATGTTTTCGATGAGCTTGTCTTTGGTGCAAAGCCGCGCCCTGCTGGGGCTGCAAGCGGCTGCCGTCACCGTGGAGGTGCATCTGGCCAATGGCTTGCCCAGCTTCACGCTGGTGGGCCTGGCGGATGTGGAGGTGAAAGAGGCGCGCGAACGGGTCCGCTCGGCACTGCAGAACGCGGGGCTGGAGTTCCCTTCCAGCAAACGCATTACCGTGAACCTGGCGCCGGCCGACCTGCCCAAGGATTCGGGCCGGTTTGACCTGCCGATCGCGCTGGGCATCCTGGCCGCCAGCGGGCAGATCGATGCGGGCAAGCTGGCCGGCCATGAGTTTGCGGGCGAGCTGTCGCTGTCGGGCGAGCTGCGGCCGGTGCGCGGCGCGCTGGCCATGAGCCTGGCGCTGCACACCCAGGGCAGCACCGCCACCCGGCTGGTGCTGCCCGCGGCCAGCGCCGAGGAAGCCGCGCTGGTGCCAGGCGCCCATGTGTATGGCGCGCGCCACCTGCTGGACGTGGTGCAGCAATTTCTGCCCGAGCCGCCCGACAGCGCGCTGTCAGACGGTTGGGCACGGGTGGCAGGCGCCCCGCCCGTGACCGCCAGCGCCTATGCCGATCTGGCCGACGTGAAAGGCCAGGCGGGCCCGAAGCGCGCGCTGGAAATTGCAGCCGCCGGCGGCCACAGCCTGCTGATGGTGGGGCCGCCCGGCGCGGGCAAGTCCATGCTGGCGCAGCGCTTTGCCGGGCTGCTGCCGGCCATGAGCGTGGACGAAGCCCTGCAAAGCGCGGCAGTGGCCTCGCTGGCGGGCAGCTTTGCCCTGGCACGCTGGGGCCTGCGGCCTACGCAGGCACCTCACCACTCGGCCAGCCCGGTGGCGCTGGTGGGCGGCGGGTGTGGATTCCACGAATTCATTGAACTCTACAAACATAAATTGAACTGGCGGGCAGTGCAATCGCATGCTTCTATCAAAATAGTGCGAAGGCTCGGTACTGAAAGTGAACTCTGCGCAAGAGTCTTATGACCCCAATTGGAATGGGCTCTGAAGCCGACTTCTTCGCGCGCGGCAAGAAAATCGCGCGATAGGCCGATGGCGGCGAACCACTGACGTTCGAGAAAACGGTAATGTGTGGAGCTCGACCTCCTCAATATTGGGTAGCGTGACGGTGCAGGGTTTGTGCAAGCGCCGCACCCGGGCATGTTCGCTGCCGGCAAAACATCGAGTGCTCCAATACCGGTCTTGGCTAGAAGCAGGTTACCCTTGCCTAATCTGGAGTACTTGCGCTCATAGGGCTCATGTGTTGACGCCGACCGAAAATTGACCAGCCGGGGGTGCGGATGAAATCTTGGACTACCTGGAAGGTAGTTCATGTATTCATACGAAGATAGGATTCGAGCGGTCCAG